>Ga0074046_10001347_pt1 | contig 22345 bp, 20 predicted proteins | sample BogForMeECP23OM3_FD_94441 | JGI IMG/M metagenome (GOLD analysis project Ga0074046, IMG submission 94441) | Bog forest soil microbial communities from Calvert Island, British Columbia, Canada - Bog Forest MetaG ECP23OM3 | ecosystem: Environmental > Terrestrial > Soil > Wetlands ...
CCGGAGGAGGCCCTCCAGCTCGTGGTGGCCGGGGCTCCTGCTGAGGAGATCGGCGTCGGCAAGCGCCGGCTGGTCGAAGCCGGTGTCTTCCGCGACGCCCACGTGGCGATGATGGCGCATGCATCCGATATGCGGCGTGCGCATCGGCTCTTCCTCGGGAACCACAAGTTCGAGTTCGTGTACCACGGCCGCGCCTCCCATGCCGCGGCATACCCAGAACAGGGCCTGAACGCACTGGATGGCGTGGTTCAGCTGTTTGTCGCAATCGGTGCCCTGCGCCAGCAGCTGCCGCGGACGGCCCGCATCCATGGCATTGTGAGCGATGGTGGGGGCGTTCCGAACGTGATCCCCGAGCGCGCCGCCGCGCGCGTCTGGGTGCGTGCTCTCGACGACGCGACGCTCGAGGCCGCCTCGGCGCGCGTGGTCGCTTGCGCTCGCGGTGCTGCCGAAGCCACCGGCACTCGGCTTGAGGTGCTGCGCAGAGAGGCGGAGTCGCCGGCAATGCGACCGAACCTCGCACTGGCCGGTGTGTACCGCCATCAGCTTGAACGCCTAGGCCTTGCCGAGACGAGTCATGCTCCCGATGCGTCGATCGGTTCGAGCGATATCACCCACGTGTCGCAGGTCGTGCCCACGATCCACCCGAACTTTCCGATCGCTCGCGCAGGCGAAAGGCTCGAGCTCCACACCCGCGCGTTCGCGGAAGCGACGACTGGACCGGAGGGTGACGCCGGTTTGCGCGAGGCGGCCCGGGGCCTGGCCCTCACAGTCAGAGAGCTCGCCCGGAGCCCAAGCCTGAGGGCTCTCGTGGCGGAGGAACACCGGTCCTCGCGCTAGAGACGTTGGCCAGGCGCCGCCACCCGGTCTAAGCTTCGACGCGGGGGGTTCCGGTCTCTGCGAGCTTCGTTGTCTCGCGACGACGGGTACGTGGCTGCGCGCCGCCGTCTCGCGCAGCGCCTGCTGGAGGGCGGTGTGCGTGACCCGCGCGTGCTCGGCGCCTTTGCCGTGGTGCCGCGCCATCTCATGGTTCCCGAGGCCCTCCGCACCGAGTCTTACAAGGACGCCGCTCTGCCCATCGGGGACGGCCAGACCATCTCGGCTCCTGCCGTGGTGGCCGCCATGACCGAGGCCCTTGAGCTCCAAGGCTCGGAGCGTGTGCTCGAGGTGGGCACGGGTTCTGGCTACCAGGCCGCGGTCCTCTCCCATCTCGCGGCCAGTGTGGTGTCGATCGAACGTGTCGGGCGGCTCGCAGCGCGAGCACGCAGCGCACTGGACGCGCTTGGCGTGGCGAACGTGGTGGTCTACCTGGGTGATGGCACGTTGGGTCGCCCAGCAAATGCGCCGTACGACGCGATTGTCGTCACCGCCGGCGGGCCCACGATCCCGCAGCCGCTCCTCGATCAGCTTGCCCCCGGCGGCCGCCTCGTCGGTCCGTTCGGTACCCGCGAAGAGCAGGCCCTCGTGCGTGTCAGGCGGAACGAAGCAGATCAGCTCGAACGGGAGACGCTCGGGCGGTGCCGCTTCGTAGACTTGATCGGTGCACACGGATGGGCGGCGTAGGCCGCCGCGCATCGCGCGTCGCCGCTGCCCTCGCGGTCTTGGCCGCGCTCCTCTCCTGCGCCCACGGCGGCCGGAACAAGGGCTCGGATCACGTGGTCGAGCCGGGGGAGAACCTCTACCGCATCGCCCTGCGCTACGGGGTGACGGTGGACGACATCGTGAAGGCGAATCACATCGATGATCCCACAAAGGTTCCGGTGGGAACGAAGCTTTTCATTCCCGGTGAGTCTGCGCGCGTGGTGCCGCAGGAATCGGGAAGTGCGGAAGGAAAGGCCTGTGAGCCGCCCGACGATCTGCGGCGCATAAGTCAGAGGAAGGCCAAGAATGAGGCGGATCTTGCCTTCGAGTGGCCGGCCCGCGGTGGCCTAAGTACGTGCTTTGGGGAGCGACACAGTCGCCCCCACGAGGGAATCGACATTATGATGCCCGAGGGCACGAGTGTTCATGCCGCGGAGGCGGGCAAGGTCATCTACAGTGACTGGATGGGCGCGTACGGTCGGGTGGTGATTGTGAAGCATGCAGGTCACTACGCGAGCGTCTATGCGCACAACCGCAAGGTCCTGGTGGATAAGGGAAGCTTCATCGAACGAGGCGATGTGATCGCGGAGTCGGGTTCGACCGGGAACGCGACGGGTCCCCACTTACATTTTGAGATCCGCCGCGCCGAGAAGGCGGAGGATCCTCTGCTCTACCTACCCTGAGCCGGCCCGCGCCGGCGGGAGAAGTGATGCCCCAGAGGCAGTCGATTGCCACGCAAGAACTCAATCTGCGTCGCTTTATTCGCGATGTTCCCGACTTCCCCAAGCCGGGGATCCTGTTCCGGGACGTGACGCCCCTGCTTTCAGACCCGCGTGCCTTTCGCGCAGCGGTGGATGCGCTCGCTGCGCCGTTTCGAGAGGACTCCATCGACCGCGTACTCGGGATCGAGTCACGCGGGTTCATCCTTGGTGCTCCCGTTGCCTTGGCCCTCGGCGCAGGGCTCGTGATCGTGCGTAAGGCAGGCAAGCTTCCGTGGCGCACGGTGAGCGCATCCTACGACCTCGAGTACGGTACAGACACGGTCGAGATGCACGTCGACGCAGTGGATCCCGGGCAGCGTGTGCTTGTGGTGGACGATCTCATCGCCACGGGAGGGACCGCTTCAGCCGCGGTTCGCCTCGCGTACGAGGCCAAAGCGGATGTGGTGGGCTGTGCATTCTTGATCGAACTTAAGGCACTGGGTGGGCGCGAGCGTCTTGGTGTCGCGCGCACGCACGTCGTTCTCGAGTACTAGGGGTATCTGCCGACGACATGGGCGCGCCTGGCCGACGCGCGCGCTTTCTTGGAGCACCTCGTCCTGCACGGAGCCCGCAATCTTCTCTAAGGCGCCACGCCAACCTTCGGGCCCCGTGCCTACGGACCTTTTTGGCTCGAATCGTTGAAGAGTCGTCAAGAGTCTCCCCAGTGGGCTGTTGAGCGTGCGGCGGGTGAAGTGCGAACGAGCGGAAACGATAGATGATTCGGTAGCTTGTGTTCCGAGCGCCCCCGTAGCTCAGGGGATAGAGCAGCGGTTTCCTAAACCGTAGGTCGCAAGTTCAAGTCTTGCCGGGGGCGCCAATGAATCCAAGGGGTTAGCGCTCTCTTCGTCGCGGGCGTTTTCGGTCGGAGCCGGATAGAGCCGTTCAGAGCCACCGAACGCGAGAAATCGCAGGTCCGTTTCGCTCTCGCGGATTGCGTGCGCGTACGTACGGAGCGTGAGCGCCGGGTCCGAGTGACCGAGCTGATCGGCGACCCAACGGACACTCTTCCCCGCCTCCAAGGCCAGCGACGCCCAGGTGTGGCGCGCGGCGTGGAGTTTGAACGGTCGGATGCCCTCCGCGCGCGCCCTGCGTCGCACGCGCTCCCAGCTCCGGCGCAGGTTGGCATTATCCCAGGGCGTGCCTTCGGAGGTACAGAAGATCACGTCCGGTACCTCCGTCCACCCGCGCGCGATGCACTCCCGTCGGCGCTCCGCGAGCAGATCGAGCAAGGTGGAGGCGAGGTCGGGTGCGAGCAGAACGTGGCGCCCCTTGCCGCTCTTCGGGGTCGTCCAGGCTGCGCGAACCCACGCCCGACGGACGTGGAGGCGGCCACGGTCGAAGTCCACGTCCTGCCACTGGACCCCTAGCGCCTCGCCGACGCGCATCCCCGTGTAGAAGAGCGTCGCGAGAATCGGATGGATGCGTGGCTCGTGCTTCTCGGCAATGCCGAGGAGCCGTGCGACTTCATTGGGGGTCCACGAGTCCACACTCACCGCCGCTTTCATGTAGCGGCGGTCCACTCGGCGCATGATTTCCCCGACGCGTGCGGCGACGTTCCTCTGGACCTCTCCGTTTCGCTGGAGCAGATTCAAAACACGTCGGAGCGTGCTCAAGCAATTCCGTACAGTGTTCGGTGCGAGCCCCGCCTCGATCTTTACGCGCGCAAATGCAAGCAGGTCTTCTTCGCGTAGATCGCGCACGTCGCGTCGTCCGAAGTAGGGGACCAGGTGGTTCTCGACGAGGCCCCGGCTCGACTGTTCGTACGAGGGTTTGAAGGTCGGCGAGTAGGTGGCGTGCCAAGCCCGAACGGCCTCGTCGCAGGGCAGGGCGTGGCGTTGGCTGCCGCCGGGGTCAAACGTGCCAGCGACCAGCGCTGCGTTGATCTTCCGGGCGATCTGTTCCGCCGTTCGCTTGTCTTCGCGCGTCGGGCCGATTTTCCGATCGCGCTTCTTGTTTCCTCCCCAGCGCGTCCTTACCCACCAGCTCCCCCGATACCACGTGACGCGGCTTGCCATTAGCGTCCTTCCTTCGGGCGCTCAAGGTACCGGTCCACGGCATCGCGCACGATCGTCGCGAGAGAGACGCCCCGCCGCTCGGCGATCCGGCGCACGGCCTCATGGGAGCGGGCGTCGAGCGAAATGCTGAGGCCAATCGCACCCTTGAGGAATGCCGGTCGGCCGCGCTTCAGAATGGTTTTCGTCTGCAGAACTGCGAGACTGCACCACTTTGCGCAATAACTCAACTGGTTAATCCACATCTCTGACCTCGGCGAGAACCTCCGCGGTAATCCGGTCGGCCCGCGCCCTCGCACCCTTCGCTTGCTCATCGAGCCAGCGGCGGAGCGCCTCCACAGGTAGAAGCACCGTGCCGCCGGCTCGTACGTGGGGGAGGATGGGGAGCAGCTGACGAAGAGTGCGCTCCCCGATTCCGAGGGCGCGGGCCGCCTCCGCGGGCCGCAGCGCCAGCCGCTCGTCCATTCGCACGGGCCTCTTGGTGTCTTCAGCCACGGGCGTCGCCTTGCTTCGGCGGCTCGTCGAGGCCTCGAGTCTCAGACTCCCCTCGAATGGCATCGAGTGCCGCCGCGGGGGTGCGTCGTGGCACCCCCCGGAGCTTGCAGCGCAAGGACGAGAGATCAGCAGGAGTCCTTCGGCCCATCGCGAACGGGCGCTCGCGGGCGACTGCCGCGCGGCCAAATCCTCTTGTGACGCGGCGGATCCACTCGGAGTACAGAGCCATCACGGCATGTTGATCCTTATTCCCCCACCGCCTGAACAGCTTCAGCGCCGGGAAACGTAGAGACTCGGAGAGGGGTCAACAATGGGAAATCTTGGGAAATTAGATTAGACAGTAAATAGCGTATAGGATCGCAAATGAGCGTATAGCAGCGTAGTGTCATCAGTGACAGCGGGCTCATCGCCCTCGTCGCCTGCGCGCAATCCCCGTAGGAGCGAAGAGACTGCGACTGGATCGGGGAACGTCCGCTAGCGAACGCTTGACGACGCGGACTCCGCCACCGTGGCCCCTGGCAATCAGGTCGATCGCGGGCGCGCTCTCCAACCCACATTCGAGACGACCCGAACGTGCTTCCGTTGCACGAACCTGAGAGCTCGTCCACGCTCGCTCGCGGGCAGCGGCGCCCACCATATGGCCCCGGGTCAGAGTGCGAGAGTTGGCATCGCACAAGACACTGCGGGAACCACCTTCCGATTGGAACTCTGCCATAAGGAGCGCCGATGGGGCGCGTAGTCTTCGGCTGCATTCACGACGCCGGCCGGTCCCTGATGGCACCGGCCTTGGCTCAATAGGGTCACCAAGCCGGGGAAGGCAGTGGCCACCTGGACCGTCACCCAGCCCGCCGCGGGCCGGCACGCCGCGATGCTGCACGTCGTGCGGACGGTCGGCGTCGGCCTTTTCCGACCAGGGTCTCAGGTCCGGACCGACGACTCCGCGTGCGGGGGCACGGCCCACGTCGCAGTGGAGTGCGGCGAGGAGCGCCCGTGGTGCCTCGTCCCGGTGGAGGACCGGCGGCTCGAAAGACCCGAAGGGCAAGCCACTCGAGGCCGTGGGCAGGACCTGGGACGGCGAGTCATGCGGCTCGTCATAGGGCGTGCCTGGGCGCGAGGCCGACATGAGCCCAGGTCGCGTCGTGCTTTCGGCCAGGTTCAATACCGATGCGCGGTCCATCACCGGTTCTGGAGTCGCAAACTTCACGGTTCACAACGGTGCGCGGAAGCGGGACCAACTCGTCATCTTTCGGCGACCGGATGAGCGCTGAGACAGGATCTCTGCGCGTGTCGAGCTCGAGACCGGAGAACAGGCCGTGCTCGTCCTGAGCCTGGGCTTCCCGAGCGACCCGGAGATGACCCGCGCAGGGTGCGCGAAGCGCCGCGGTGCGCGCTCAAGCGTGCCCCGCACCGAGCTCGCTGCTCGTCTTGCAGGATGCTCGCAGAGGTGTGGGGCCTCGTTCTGAGGACGCAGCGGCTGCTCGCCCAGCTCGTTGCCTCAGCCCGTTCACGAGCCTGCCATGGCCTGGCCCACGGCCGTGGCAGCCGTGAGCACGAGATCAGCCCTACGGGGCGTTCTCTCTCAGGCTAACTCCTGGCCTTCGAGCACGCTTTCGATCGATCGCACATCGTGCGCTCCGGCGTGCACGGTGCGTGTCTGGATCGGGCCCGTGGCGAGGTCGAGCGCGTCACCACCACGAGCTTCCCGAGCGACCCTGGGATGTCCCTCGCGGGGTGCACGAAGCGCCGCGGTGCGCGCTCAAGGGTGGCCCGCACCAAGCTCGCTGCTCATCCTGCAGGATGCTCGCAGAGGTGCGCGGTCTCGTCCTCGCGACGCGGCTGCCGCCTGCCCACCCTCGTAGCCTGAGCCCCTCCACGAGCCTGCCGCGACCAGGCCCACAGCCGCGCCACTTTGTGGGCACGAGATCAGCCCTACGAGCTGCTCTCCATCAGGCCACTTCCCTGCCTACGAGCTGGCCTTCCATCGATCGCACATCGTGCGCTCCGCGTGCTCACGGCGATGCCGGTCGCGGTCACGCTCTGTGTCCTTCCACGCGCCGACCACGGACCAGCTGAACGATCGTGGCGAGCATGAAGATGCGAGGCAAAAGAAGAAGACCCGCGGGGGAGAGCGCGTGATCGGGCTACAGCAAGATTACGACGGATGGTGAAGACGAATTCGTTTGCGCGACGGGCACTTCGCGTCGGAATTCTTGCACAAGCGCAGTTTTGTGACGGATGGTTCGCAGGATTCGCTTTCTGCGCCGCAGACTTCGCGTCGGAATCGGAGTTAAAACACGCATCCGCTGCCGGCAGAGGACGTCGGAGCGATCCTCCCCTCGCGTCTCAGCCAAGGCGTTCACGGCTCCGCGGTTGGGGGGCCGCGCCCTCCCACAACGCCCGTACACCGCACCCTCGATGGCGCCTCTCAGGGCAATCTCGCCGCTCTGAGAACCATCCCTGAGCCGAGAGCAAGACTTCTCACGCCGGCCATTCTGCACGCCGGTCCTAAACGGCGTGCCCCAGGCGGAACTACCGATCGATCGCAAGCTGGAGTGCTGCGGCGAAGATCCGAACGAAAGTGATCGTGTGCATTCAGGAATCGGAGAATCAAGGCGGTGTCAGTTTGTCGCCTATGTCGAACCCTCCGGCTCCAACTCAGCGACGTGTCTGGCGATCTTGGTTTTCCCTCCGGAGAAAACCGCGCCGCGTGTCACAACATCCGGTTGGACATCCGCGTGATCGCTCGGGAATCGCGAGAACACTACGGACGTGCTTTATCTTGCGCGTCGCATTTGCTCCGCGATTGTGAAAGCTGTGCAGAGATCGTGTCCTCGAGCTGATTGCGCTCGGTTATCACCAGGACGCAACGTCAGCCCGCATCGGGGACATCTCGCCGCGCTGGCCGCCGCGCGAGAAAGCGACCGCGCCTGAGGCGCGCTGGTGAGCTTCGCGCCAGGCCGGATCGCTCGGTCTCACTACGTGGAGCCGCCGCGATCTGGCTCTTCGCCAAAGCAATTGACCCGCCGGTCAACGCCTCCGCGTGGGTATCGGACGGGCTCCGCAGAGGTGCGGGCAATGTGTCTCCGACGCGGCTCGCGCATGGTCTTCTGCCTACAAGAATTGTCGCCGCGCAGGCGTCGCGACGCGGCTCAGCACCTGGTCGGTGGGCCAAGGGATCACGGAATCTGGCGAGGGATTTCGCCGCCGCCGCGAGGCAGAGCGTTGCGCTCCCCGCTGCCAAGCTCATGGTGAACGGTCATCCGATCTGCGCGAATGCTCCTCGCGCCACGGAGTCGAACCGGTCCGTCCCTGGGGCACTTACCCTGCAGTGAGGGACCCGGGGCCCCGGCCGCATCTGCCTCCTCGGACCCGATTGCCGAGTGAGTTTGACAGCCGCCTGTAGTGGACCGACGGCAGAAATCCAGGCAGTCTCCGGTGCGAGCCGGTGAGGGTCCGGGCATGACTGGCTTGGGGCTCCGTGCCGGGGTTGACGGGTCCATGGTACCGAATCTCATGCGCGAGTCCTTTCGGATGACGGCTCCGAAGTGCCTCACTCCGCTCCTCGACCCGAACTGATCGCAACCAGCTCCGAGCGGACGACCCTCCCGCGGCGCGAATCAATCTGACACGAGACTCGCCATCGAAGACGTCTTAGCTTAGAACCTGCGCCATGGCCCGGAATTCTCGAATAGACTCGGGTCTCTTGGCCAGAGCCTGAGAGCATCGGGGTAGGCGACCGATCAGCGCGATGCCGGCAGCGAATCGGCACGTACAGGCAGCTGCACGAGGTCGCGGAAGAGAGCGATCTCGTCGCGTCCCATGCGGTCGGTGAGCTCGTGGAGAAGGCCAGGCACCGGCCAACCGCTGAGGTATTCCTCCCGGACCTTGCCCTCTCGATGCAGCGCTAAGGTCGTGGCTAGCTCCGCGCGGGCGGCTTTGGCGCCAGCCAGATCCCCGCGGAGAAGTGCCGCGCGCACGAGGGTCTGTTCTCCGATCAGCCGCGCCAGCAGGGAGGTCTGGACCGCGAGCTCCCGACCGACGCGCTGTAACACCGCTGCGAGCCGCTCGCCCGCCACCGGGAGTCCCGCCTCCTGCGTCGCCTTTGCGCGGAGCCAGAGGGTGCCCGGGGCTTCGGGGAACGCGACGATCGCCGCTGTGAACGCGTGGGAGACTGGGTCGGGATCGGCCGCCGCCTCGAGGTCGGACCGATATGCTTCGTACAAGGAAGCCAACGAAACGCCGAATCGTGGACGGCCGACAGCTTCTTCCAGCGCAGGGAAATCGTCGTCAGAGAGCGGCTGATTCCCGGTGGAGCCATCGAGCAAGCGCATTAGCACGTAGGTCATGTCGTCCGGCTCCGCAGCCGCGAGCTCGTCGATGAGCTCCCTACGGATACGCGCGGCAGGCCCTCGGCCTCCACGTCCGAGGAGCCCTACGAGAATAAGCTTGCGCACACTTGAGGTGGCGAGAGGGCGAACGGAGACCACCTCGGCGGTCGTGGGTTGCATCTTCGTTGCCACCGCCCAGAACGGGTCGCTGGGCTTGTGGGGCGAGGCGCTCTCCTGCACTGCAATCCGCTCGGTCCATCCGCGGACAGGAGTGCCCGCAGCAGCGTCGATCGGTCCGACTTCGCGCCACGCCTCTTGGAATGCGGTGACCCAGTCCTCGCCCGGTAGCGCGGCGCGGCGAGAGGCGAGCGCTCGAATGAACCCGGTCTCATCCGGCCGGAGCCGGTGCAAGCCAGGCAGGTTGAGGACTCGCTCGAGATCGTTCGCATCGAGAGCGAGGCAAACCCGGACGAAGACGGCGGGTTCCGCCCTCCCGAGACCCGCGAGCAGCGCCCCTGCTTGCTCGGCATGCCCCGCCCAAGCGATGGCCGCCGCCTCCTCGGCGCGAACCCGGACAGACGCCTCGTCCTGGACGAGGACAGCGGTCCACGCACGATCGACGGGACCAAGAGCAAGAAGAAGAAGCGCGGAGAAGGACCCGAGGTACCGGCGCAGACGACCCCACATCACGACACCCTGCCCGACTCAAGGGATCGATCGGGCGAACGACGTCCGGGATTGAGAAGGACTTCCCTTATCCCGCGCGGACTCCAGCGGCTGAACTGCCAGCAAATGGGTGGACCCCAGCAAGGAGGTTCTGTGTCGTCGCGTGCGTGAGACTCGACCGCCTCGCCATTATCGATCGGGCCCGGATCGCCCGCCTGGAAGCGACTCGGACTCCTTATCCGGCCGGGGTGAATGCCGTTTCTTGAGATCGGGCTCCGAGGAAGGCCGCCATTGAGCGCGACACGCATGCAGGTGCCCTGCCATTCGAAAGAGATGTGGCACGAAGGCGAGTCCGGAGTGGCGGTGTTCTGGCGGTTTTTACGCGGCGTCTCGCCAGGCGTAGCGGTGATGGAGGCCGCCCAGCCGGCGATGCGCGACGACTCGGGCTCGGCCACTCGGTCGCGGTTGCACCGAGCGCGTGTCCGGAGCGTCCTTGTCCAGCGCGAATTGGCAGCGATCGCGCGCATAGTAAGCGATGTACTCATGAAGGAGGCGCCGGAGATGGCGCTCGTTCAGAATCACCACGCGATCCAATAGCTCCCTCCGGCAACTCCCGATCCAGCGCTCTGCGACGCCGTTCTGCCAGGGACTCCGCGCTGCAATCCGCTTCGGCTCGATGCCCATGGCCTGAATCGTCGAGATCACACTTTGCGAGAAGATCGAATCTCGGTCGAACACCAAGTGGGACGGCGCGGTCTCGTACGGGAACGATTCGCGAAGTTGCTGCACCACCCAGGGTGCGGTCGGATGCCCCGTGATATCGAAGTGGACGATCTTCCGGCGCCCGTGGCGAATCAGGAACCAGATGGTCAGGACTCGAAATATCACGGTAGGTCGTACTGCGTCCCTCACCATAGAAACCCGTTCGAATCAGAGAGACAGGTAACGGCCTCGCCGCGGCGTTGCCGGAGCGGTCGAGATCGTACCAAGCCACTTCGTATCAACGTGTCGCATCGACTCTGAGAATCAGAGCGCCCAGACCGCCGGACGAGGAGCGAGGGGCACCGACAGGCGCTCGTCGCTACGGGTCCGGCCCCCTTCTCGATCATGAGCTGGTCACGCGACGGAGATCCGCGGTGGAGTAGATCCCAGCGCTTCCACTCGGAAACGGACGCGAGTGGGTCCGAACGAGACGGTGTGAAGGCCCTTCGCTGCTGTGTACTGCACCGACACACGTTCATCGTTCACAGGAACCACGAAGCGAGTCTCCCCGTCCCCCGCGTAGGAGGCAATTCTGAGAGTGACCTCGTCGGTGGGATGCTCGTCCACGTAGTTGAAGACAGGACCCACCGGGATCACGCCGCCCTCACGCACGTAAAGGGGAAGGACGTCGAGGCCGGCGTGTACTTTGATCCACTGACGGCCAGATAGCCGGTCTCCAGACCACCAGTCCGTCCATACGCCGTCAGGCAGATAGACCTTGCGGCGACCACTTGGATCGGCGATCGGCGCAACGAGGAGCGCGTCACCGAGAAGCCACTGGTCACCGACATTCCATGTCGTGGGATCATCGGGATACTCAGGCACGAGCGCACGTGCCATTGGCAGGGAACGGTCCGTACAGTCGATCGCCGTCCCATACAGATACGGAAGGAGCTGGTAGCGCAGCCGAATGTACTCTCGTCCGATGCGCAGGACCTCTCCTCCAAACTTGTAGAGCTCGCGGTCGCCCATGCCGTGGATGCGGGCATGCGAAAGGAAGAGTCCCGCCTGGAGCCAGCGAATCAGGAGCCCACCGCCCGTGTTACCGAGAAACCCCCCGATGTCCTGGCTCCAAAACTGGAAGCCCGAAAGCCCTAAGGAGAGGCCGCCCTCTAGCTGGGGGATCAGGTTGTACCAGTTCGCGCTGCTGTCGCCTCCCCAGTGGAGGGGATAGCGCTGGCTTCCTGCCCACGCAGAGCGAGCCCAAATCACGTTCTCGCCCGTCGCCTCCAACGTCACCTCCGCCACCGCTTGATTGTAGAGAAGGGGGTAGAGGTTGTGCGCGCGCCAGCCCGGCGTGCCATCGTGATAAACGCCATCGAGCGGGGCCTGCTCACCGAAGTCCACCTTGATGGCGCGCGCGCCGAGCTCAAAGAGTCGGCGCAAGTAGCTCTGATGAACCCGACGTGCAGCCGGATTGGTATAGTCGATGCACCCCACTCTTCCGGAAAAGCCTTGCGTGTAACAGATCCCGATGTCGTAGAGATCGCCGTCTCGGGTCTTCACGAATCCATCGACGGCTTGCAAGTCGTCAAAGAGCTTCGATCCCTCCGGAATGTACGGGAGCTGCCAGAGGCAGACTTTCACCCCCCGCCTGGCGAGCTCTGCCATGTAGCTCTTAGGGTCCGGGAAGCGCTCAGGGTCGAATTCGAGGTCGCAAAACCAATCTTTTCTAAACCAATGCGTGTCGAGGTGGAGAACGTCCATAGGAACCTGCGCGTCGCGCATCTGCTCAACAACTTCAAGCGTCTCCCGGGCCGAGCTGTAGGAAATTTTGCTCTGCCAGTATCCGAAGCTCCACTTCGGCGGCAGCGCACCTTTGCCGGTGATATCCGTGTATCGCGAAAGGATCTGCTTGGGTTGTCCGAGGATGAGGTAGTAGTCGAGGAAATCGTCTTCCACTGCAACCTGAAGGTCGGCTGCGCAAAGAGTTCCCACCCAGCAGGTCATACGCGCCGAGTGGTTAAAGAAGACTCCGTAGCCGCGTGTGCCCCAGAAGAAAGGGACATTCTTGTAGCTGCGGGGCGTAGTCGTCCCCGTGGCCTCCAGCATATTGAGGTCAATCGTTTGCCCTACTTTGTTCAGAGGCCCAAATTTTTCGCCGAAACCGTAGATCGCTTCCTGGGGTCGCAAGGCAAAGCATTCGACTGCCAGCGGGCTCCCCGCTGTCGCTGTCCGACAGATTCCAGTGTTGAAGGAATCCCAGAGATTCCACTGGTTCTTCTCTCGGCCGCCGATCGCGCAGACCTCCTCTCCGGTGGATCTCAACACACGGATTGTGAATGGCTTGAGTCCGATCTCGAGCGTAGCCTCGGCGGTGGAGTAGATGACTCGGCCCGGCTCGCTCTTCACGTTGCATTGGACCGCGTCAACGAAGTGTCCGACGACCATGGGTGTCTGGTCATCTGGGACGCCGTCCGATGCTGAATAGCGGATGCGAACGATTGCGTCGCTCAGCAAGTCGACGCGCAGCGAGCCGTGCTGGAGTTCCTGATCGCGTACGTGCTGCGCCGGGGGGGCTGTCCCAGCATCCGGCCAACGCGTGAAAAGGCTTGAGACGCCATCCGTGGTCTGGAGCATCAGCCTGGTTGGCTCAGCGGATAGAACCTCAGCCGAGAGCACGAAACTGCGGACCACCTGTTTGGTCTCGATAAGGCGTGAGTCGAGCCGATCCAATAGGGGCGGTTTCTTCATCGAGACTCCGCGATCGCCCTTACCTCGATCTTTGATCGCGCAAGAGCGCGTTGTAGATCTTGCTGTTCCGGTTCTCCTGGCGAAGTAATCCTCGGTCCGAGAGCACTTGTGGTGCAGCGAACGGCAGAAACCCGCTTGCGCGGTCGCGAATCTCCGACGCGACGGTACGCTAGGCGTAGCTCAACCGCAGCTCTTACCTCTACGCCCCTTGCGCATTGGGCACTCCGATGGTTGCCCCGTCTTCCTCATCGCCTAGCATGACCTCAAGTGACCTGATCAGGACGCTTCGTTCGGCGTTCGACCCAACAACCGGGAGCGGAATCGTTCAAGTGGCCAGGATTTCGAGGACCCATATCGTTGGGAGATCGGAGAGCTTTCGCCATGTGTAAACGCGCGAGATGAAACCGGACGGCGCACTACGATGCAATTTCCAGTTTATCCCTTCGCCGCGGTCTCAGAAGCACGGCAGCCGCTCCTGTACGATGTACTCAGAGCGATCTCGGTTGGCGGTCACGCGGTTGGAGCGCGGGCGCGGAACGTGGGGTTGGTCCATCATGCCTGCCCGAGGTACGCCATGGTAGAGACACCGACCTGGATTCGTTGGGAGACGCTGACCAAGAGGCAGTTCGACACCATCGATCGGGAGAAGGCCGTGGTCTTTGTCACGTGCTCACCTCTCGAGGTGCACGGCCCGCACCTTCCGCTCGGGGCCGACTGCTTGGAGGGGGAAGGGCTCGCCGAGCGGACCCTGCGCTTCTTGCCCGAGAGGCACCAGTCGCGGCCGTTCCTCAAGCTGCCATTCATTTACGCCGCCTGTGACGGTGTACCCCAGCCCGGCACGATCGCCTTTCAGCCCTCGACGACCATCCGGGTGATCGAGGATCTCGGCCGTTCCCTTGCGGCGCAGGGCTTCCAGAACGTGATCGTCTCAAACTTCCACGGCAGCCCTCGGCACTTCCTTGCGATCGAGACCGCGTGCGACCGCATCTCAAGAGATCAGGGCATCCGCATGGTGTCGATTTTCTCTCTCATGATCTCGCGACTCAACGGCGGAGGTTCAGAACTCGGAGACGTGCTGGGACACATCCCTGGGGTGTCGAAGGCCGACCTCAAAGGCGATACACATGGTGGCCTCGTCGAGACTTCACAGCTCCTGGCACTGCATCCAGAGTGGGTCGATCCCGACTACAAGGGGCTTCCCCGACGCACCGTGGATCTCTGGCTCGAGGAGACCGGCCGGCCAAAGCCGTCCGGCCCGCGCGGCAAGGTGGCATCGATTCCGCGGATGGTGGCGGGCTTTAAGGCGGGTATCCACTTTTTCTGCGAGGAAACCTATGCGGGGGCTCCGGCCGGCGCGTCGGCCGAGATTGGTGAGCAGATCCTCGATACCCTGGCGGGCCACGCCGCTGCAGCTCTCACCGAGATCCTCGACGGGACCCTTCCTCGAGAAGCGTGGCATTCTCCCTTCTGGAAGCTTCGCCTCATCTTCGTGAACCCGTTGGCCGTTCGTTTCTTCAACTGGGTGATGAGCGTCCCGAAGACGGTGGGCTGACGTAAAACAAAGGTTGGGCGTCTCCATCAGGGTTCCTCGCGCGGGCCGATCGTTGGTCGGTTCGTCACAGCGTGCGATCTTCCGACCGCTTCCGCCGTCTCCAAGCTCGCGTCGACGCTCGTCGCTGTCCCTCGGTCGCTCCGGCAGAACGCCCGCGCAGAGCGCTTCATCGGACTGCTCTGTCGCGAGCGCCTGGATCACCTCATCGTTCTCAACGAGCGTCAGGCTTCTCGGATCCTTTCCGCATATGCTTGCTACTACAACTGTGCGCGCACGCATCTGGCGCTCGACAAGGACGCCCCGGACCGGCGGCGCGTTCAGGGGAGAGAACTCGGACGGGTGAACGCCTTCCCGGAGGTCCGTGGACTGGACCATCGATACGAGCGAGTCGCAGCGTGAAGCGCGATGGAGTTATCGGGAGGGACAGGCCCCACGTCTCGAACGACAATTCGTTCTCGGAGTCGCGCTTCGCCACCGTCAAGGGTCATCCGGAGTTCCCGGACCGCTTCGTCTCCTTCGAGCACGCGTACGACTTCTGCCGGCGCTTCTTCCGGAGCTACAACGCCGAGCATCGCCACTCGGGCATCGCCTGGCTCACGCCCGAGATGGTGCACAGCGGTCGGGGGCACGCTGTCCTCGATCAGCGCAGCCGCGTGCTCGACACCGCTTACGCGGCGCACCCCGAGCGCTTCGTGCAAAGGCGGCCGCAGCCCGCCAGGCTGCCCGCCGCGGTCTGGATCAACCCGCCGCTCGAAAACGACCCTCGAGGTTGCCCGAGGATCCACGAATCTCGACCCGACCGAAGGCTCAGCATCCCCCCTCGAGGCCGGCCGGATCGGGAAGGGTGGCATCTCATGCTCGGAGACACGGCGGAGAAGTCCTGCGGCGGAGGGGTTTGCCCCGTCGAGAAGCCCGGGCCTCCCCCTGGGTGGGGGTTCACCGTCGCCGACGGCTTGGCTTTCGCGGCAGAGCGCCAACAGACTTCCCTGAGGATTACGCGATTGCGTGGAAGTTAGAGGGAAGTCCCTCCAAGTCGTCGCGCCATTCTCCCTTCGATATCGAATAGATGTCCCGAACGAATGGTATGCCAAAGTCCTGAGTAACCACGCGCAAGACTCACGCGGTACCGTGCTCGGTTGAAGAGACTCACTTGACCAAAGATGCTCGTTCCATCTGCCGCCCAGTCGACAGTCACCTCATCGTTCTCAACGAGCGGCAGGCTTCTCGGATTCTTTCCGCGTATGCCCGCTACTACAACTGCGCGCGCACCCATCTAGCGCTCCCGAAGGACTCTCGGGAGCAGCGGCGCGTGCCCGAGAGAGAACTCGGACGCGTGATCGCGATCCCGGAGGTTCGGGGACTCCACCATCGATACGAGCGAGTCGTAGCGTGAAGCGCGATTGGGTGATCCGAAAGGCCAACCGGAACGCCGGAATCCCTCCCGGTGGCGCGGGTGGACAGACGCAGACAATATTGGCATGAAGTGTGTCAGTATATTCGGACCAGCCGCCGCGGCAGGTGGGAGGATGGACATTGAAATGGCTTAAATGGCCGGCTGGGATTTTGGTTCTGCTCGCGGTATCCGCCGGCGCCTTCCGGATATTTGCGCCGGTGCAGATGGTGCTCACCATCGCGATGATCAACAAGGCGATGCACCGTGCCGCCGAGAACCACCCCGTCGCATGGGATCAAGGCCCCGCCACGCGGGCGTCCCCCGCCGATCAGCGCAAGCCCAATATTGTCGTCATCCTCGCCGACGATCTCGGCTTCAACGACATCACCGCCCAAGGCGGCGGTGTCGCCAACGGCGCTGTGCCCACCCCGAATATCGACAGCATTGCCAAGGACGGCGCCGGTCTCGCCAATGGCTATGCCGGCAACGCCACGTGCGCGCCCTCCCGCGCCGCCATCATGACCGGCCGCTACGGCACACGCTTCGGCTTCGAATTCACACCCGCCCCCGTCGGCTTCGCCCGGATCCTCGCGAAGATGGCCACGGCCGCCGAACCAAAGCACCCGGCTGTCTTCAACAACGATGTGCTGGAAAACATCCCGCCGCTGGACACCCAGGCCCTACCGCCCACCGAAATCACCATCGCGGCGATGCTCAAGCAGCAGGGCTATCACACCATTCATTTCGGTAAATGGCATCTCGGCGGCATCAAGGGCTCCCGCCCCGAAGACGTCGGTTTTGACGAAAGCCTAGGCTTCATCGCCGGCGCTTCGATGTACCTACCGGAAGACGATCCTGATGTCGTCAACATGAAGCAAGACTGGGACCCCATCGACCTGTTCCACTGGTACGGCTTGCCGGTCGGGGTGCAATTCAACGGCTCGCCTTGGTTCAAGCCCGCCAGCTACATGACCGATTATCTCGCGGATGAGGCGGTCCAAGCCATCCACGCCAACCGCAAGCGGCCCTTCTTCATCTACTTCGCTCCCAATGCCGTACACGTGCCGCTCCAGGCCACGCGCGAAGACTACGATGCGCTCCCGCAAATCGCGGATCCGCGCCTGCGCGTCTACGGCGCGATGGTGCGCGCGCTTGATCGCGGGGTAGGTAAGCTGCTGGGCGCCCTCAAGGATGAGGGGCTTGAGCGCAACACGCTGGTCATCTTCACCAGCGACAATGGCGGCGCCGGGTACATCGGTCTACCCGAGATCAACAAGCCCTATCGCGGCTGGAAGGCGACGTTCTTCGAAGGCGGCATGCACGTGCCTTATTTTCTGCGGTGGACGGCGCGTATTCAACCGGGCACGCAATTTACCAGCCCCGCAGCCCACGTGGACATCTTTGCCACCGCCGCCGCAGCAGCCGGCGCCGCACTCCCCACAGATCGCGTCATGGACGGGGTTGATCTCCTGCCATACATCACCGGTCAGAAAACCAGCGCCCCACACCAGAACCTGTTCTGGCGCTCTGGCGCATACGCTGTGATGCTGCAGGACGGCTGGAAGCTCCAGCGCGACGTCTTCCCCACCCCGGGGAAACCCGTGCATCTGTGGCTTTACAATCTGAACGCTGACCCGACCGAGCAGCACAATCTTGTCGAAAGCGAACCGGAGAAACTGAAGGAACTTCTGAGTGTGATGGACGCGCTTGATCATCAGCAGGCCAAGCCGCTGTGGCCCTCGCTACTCGCTGGCGCGATCGCGGTCGATCACAGTTCCAAGGACTCGATGCAGGACAACGACGAGATCATCTATTGGTACAACTAGAATCGGGCCTGACGCGATCTTCGCGAGGAGTCGCGTACAGGGGCGGTCCTCGACGGGCCCGCGACGGGACGGGAAGCCAAGCCCTTGAATCTGCGCCGCGCGATCGCCTGGGAAGAAGGATTCCGGACTCGTCCTCGAGTCGCGCCGAAGGAGAAGCCATGACGGATACCGCTCTCGTTCTCGAGGTGAAGAAGTGCGACTGGAAGCAGACGCGCTTCGTGGAGGAGCCCATCCCCGCGTTGGCGGCGGGCCAGGTCCTCTTCCGCGTCGATCGCTTCGCCCTCACCGCGAACAACATCTCCTATGCGCTCTCCGGCGACGGGCTGGGCTACTGGCGCTTCTTTCCCTGCGCCCAGGGCTGGGGCCGCATCCCGGTGATGGGCTTCGCGAACGTGATCCGGTCCACCCACAGCGACGTCAAGGAGGGCACGCGCTGCTTCGGCTTCTATCCGATGGGGCGCTACCTCGTGATTCAGCCCGGGGCAGTCTCGGCAGCACAGATTATGGACGCGGCACCCTACCGGGCAGGCCTCGCTCCGGCGTATGCGCAGTACCTTCCCAGCACCGCAGACGCGATCTACCAGGAGCGTCGCGAGGACCAGCTCCTTCTCCTGCGGGGTCTCTTCATGACGTCCTTCCTCGCGGACGACTTTCTCGCGGAGAAGGACTATTACGGCGCGCGCGCGGTATTGATCTCGAGCGCGTCAAGCAAGACGTCGATCGCGTTGGCCTACCAGGTGAAGCAGGCAGGGCGCGCGCGCACGATCGGCCTCACGTCGCCCAAGAACGCCGAGTTCGTTCGCGGGCTCGGCTTCTACGACGAGGTGGTCCTCTACGACGAGATCGCAGCCCTTCCGAACGACCAGGCGATCGTGTTCGTGGACATGGCCGGGGACGGCGCCGTGACCGCGGCCGTGCATCACCACTTCGGCGACGCGCTCAAGTACGACTGCGCGATCGGCGCCACACACTGGTCAGCCGAACGCACCCGCAAGGGGCTGCCTGGACCGACGCCTACGTTCTTCTTCGCGCCGGGACAGATCGTGAAGCGCACGAAGGAATGGGGGCCGCAGGGCCTCGCCGAGCGTATTGGCCAGGCCTGGACGAAGTACTGCGATTCGAGCGACGCGTGGCTCCGCGTGGTGCGAAGCAGCGGACGAGACGCGGTGGAGCGCGTCTACCAAGACGTGCTCGCGGGGCGCACGCATTCCGCAGACGGCCACATCCTCTCGCTGTAGGAGGCCTCCCGTGGTTGCCTGGCGCCTCTCCGATTGCGAGACCTAGGCACGGGTCGAAGAGGGGTCGGCGCCGCCTCACGAGAGGGACTTGCCCCGCCGGGTAACGCGCAGCGAGAGCGAGAGCGCTGCGACCAAGAGCGGCAGCGTGACGAGCGTGGCATACGCCTCGGGCGGGTGGTGTCCACCGCGCGGCGCCTTGAGCACCCACAGGTTCAGCGCGATCAGGCCGCGCTCAAGCATGAGCAGCACGAGGAGTGGCGGCACGAGGCTCCGGTAGCGCAGCGATGCGACGACGAGCGTGATGCCCCAGACGATCTGTGTAGCGCCCGCCCAGGCGAATACGCCGATGATGGCGGCGCCGTTCCCCGAGAGATCCATGCCAGCGATCACACCGGCGCCGCCGTCCGGCAAGAAGCTATGGATGAGCCCTGGTCCAATCGTGAAGGTGCCGACGAGCGTAAGAAAATGTGCGGCCAACGGGGCTCCCGTGTAGTCGCCGTTGGTGGAAGGAGGTAGCAGGGACATGAAGGGCTCCTCTCCTCGAGTGGAGGCGGTCAGCGGAGGGTCAAGTGGAGTAGCGCTGCCGCGAGGGCGAGGACGAGCCCCACCCAGAGGCGTGGGCCCAGCAAGAAGCTCGTACCCGGTGCCGTCGGGAACGAGAACGTCACTGGGATGGCAGCGGCCTTGAAAGGGTGCGCCGCAGTGAAGCGCGGATCCACCGCAAGCGCAGCCATGTCCCGCCGGCTGCGGTAGCGCATGACGCCGACGAAGCTCCAACCGGGATCGGGCGGAACATTCCAGGCATCCACATATCCACCGACCTTCGCGGCTTGGAGGGCGGGGTGGCCGCCGTGACGGACGAGCGTCGGCAGGAAGCCGCGGATGTATTCGCGGAGCAGCACCCCGGCGCGGGTGGGTACTCCGGTCCGCGGGTGCGCCACCTCACCGGGAGCGAGGCGCACGAGGTTCAGCATCCAGAACTCGCGACCGTCGTCGCTCTCGAGGAAGCGGCGCACCGTCTCGAGGTCGTTGAACTCTGCCCCGGGCGTATCACGCATCGCGGCGAGGAAATGTTCGATCTCATCTGCCCGCAGCGGGCCGCGCCAGTTGTCGTACCAGAGCCGGAACGCTGCGTAGAGAAGCCCCGCAGCGAGCCAGATCCAAAGCGCGCTCACGTTGACCCTCCTTGCCGCGCTCCGGGCGCGGCCCCGCGCTGGCTCACGTCTCGTACCGAAAGGGCGGCATGTTTTCTGCCGCCGCCTGGCCGAGCTGGCTCGAGAGGCGCGGTCCGGAATCGAGCGGCTTGGAAGCATCCCTCGCTTATACCCGGCTCGTCAGCACGTTTCTTCCGCAATCCGCTGAACGATTCGGTTGGCGACCGCCGCACCATGCGTGTTCTGCAGGAAGTGACCCGCGTCGATCGGGTCGAAGCTCGCCTTCATTCGGGCCGCCCAGGTTCGGCCCCACGCCTCGGTGAATACGTCGTCGGCGCAGCCCCAGATGAAGTGCACCGGCTTGGGCCAGGCGAGCAGTGCCCGGTAGCAGTGGGTCTGCGCGGCGCCGTTGCCGTTGTCGTAGCTGTCGAACGGAATCGACAGCGGGAATCGGCGCAAACCGTTGAAGGCTTCGTCGGGGAGACCGCGATGGGGCGCAGAGAAGCCCTCGTAGACCTCCGCGGCCCGACCCGAAAACCGCGGAATCTGGCCCCGGGTGAGCGCGGGCAAGATCACGTCCGGTCCGGCGAGCCCGGCGCTGGCAACCATCAGCAACGCGACGTCGGGTCGCTGTCGATGGAACAAGCCGCCTTCATGCCAGTTCCGGTTCCACGTGCGGATCGCGTTCGTGTACTCGTACTCCGGATGATGCAACCACGTGTTCATGACGATCAGGCGGTCGAACCGCTCGGGCGTCAAGACCGCCTGCGCCAGCCCGATCGGACCGCCCCAGTCCTGACAGACCAGCGTCACGCGCTTCAGGTCCAACGCCGTGATCAACGACGTCATGATCTCGACGTGCCGAGCGATCGTGTACCAGTGAACGTCCGTGGGCTTGTCCGATCGTCCGAAGCCCATGTGGTCCGGCGCGATGCAGCGGTAGCCAGCGGCAACCAGCGCGGGAATCATGTCCCGGTACAGATAGGCCCACGTGGGCATGCCGTGCAGCAACAGCATGACGGGCCCCTCGGCGGCACCGGCGTCGACGTAGTGCATTCTCAGGTCCTGCCAGGCGTGGTAGCGGGGCGGATGGTCGAAGTCCTTCAAGTTCGCGAAGTTCTCGTCCGGCGTTCGGATGAAGTGCGTCACTGTGGATCCTCCGATCGAGCGCGCGACTCACAAACGATCGAGCACGGGAACGGTGATCGACGCTTGCGTATCGGCGAGCTGCTTGTCGCCGACGATGTCGCGGTAGAAGCGGCTGCGCATCATGTCGGCGAAGTACTGGACCCCCGGGTAGTAGACGAGCGCAACCCGGTCGATCTCGTCCCCCGTCGCCAACGGCACCGCGACGCCGACGTGCATGGGCCCATGCACGCCCTCCGCCATCATTCCGAACATCTGCGCGGTGTACCTGCGATCTGCGGCCGCATTCGCCGCGGTGCCTTCGCGCAGCAGGTTGACGACGACGACGGCGTGCGCCCCGTACTCGCGGGCCGTAAGCAGTTGCGCTGCGCGCTCTTCGACGGCGGGATTGGGCTCGGCTGCCGGGACGAACGGGAAGTGCGAGGGGGCGCCCGACAGGACCTGCCGAATTCTCTTGCCGAGCAGAATCACTGGAATCCCGAGGTTGAGCCAAGCCGATCGCTGCATCCCGCAAGAGTAGGCCTGGCCGAATCGCGTCAGCGCCTCCCGGTATCCATCGCTGGCCAGCACACGATCCGCTGCCGCTCGGGAACCGAACTGCGTCAGTAGCACGGAGCTCCACGGAACCTCGCCGCCAAATCGATCGACGAGCTGCTGCGAAGCGAGCGCGTTGACCACGACCTTGCCCGCGTAGACAACCTGCGCGTCGGCGCCGGACTCGGACGCGTTCCGCAGGCCCC
>Ga0074046_10001348_pt1 | contig 22338 bp, 23 predicted proteins | sample BogForMeECP23OM3_FD_94441 | JGI IMG/M metagenome (GOLD analysis project Ga0074046, IMG submission 94441) | Bog forest soil microbial communities from Calvert Island, British Columbia, Canada - Bog Forest MetaG ECP23OM3 | ecosystem: Environmental > Terrestrial > Soil > Wetlands ...
AGGAACATCGGGGTTATGAAAAGAAAAATCGGAAGGTTGAACATGTCGATACTTGGCACAAGACCCGTAAAAACCATCCCGATCGTTCCGAAAGCAAGCCCGCCAAGAAAAGCGAGGGGCAGAATCAACAGGCCGTGAGGAAAATAGACCAAGCCGAAAAAACTCACCACCGCGAGCATTATTGCGGTTGCGATAGCCGACTTGGTGGCGCCCCAGACAATTTCACCGGCGATGATATCTTCCAGGGACAGCGGGGTCGCCATCATGGCGTCAAAAGTCTTCTGGTAGTACATGCGCACGAATGAAGCGTAAGTATTTTCGAAAAAGGAGTTGTACATCATTGTGATAGCCAGCAGTGCCGGGGCGATGAAAACGATGTAGGAAAGCTCTTCTCCATGATAGTGTACCTGCCCGATAAGAGCGCTCATTCCCACTCCGAAGGCCGCAAGGTATAAAAGAGGTTCGAACAGGGGTACGAGAAAGTTTACAAGCCAGATTTTGCGATACACTAACATATTACGGTTCCAGACGCGGATAAAGCGCCATGAGATATTGGTAATCCGAAGCCCGCCGCTCATTCCCGAAGTTCCCTTCCCGTGAGTCTCAGAAAAACGTCTTCAAGGGTTGCCAGCCTCTTTATGCAGGTTTCCGGGCAAAATTTGTCCCCGATTATGTCGAAGAGTTTATCGGCCTCCCTGCCGTAGATAATCATCCGATGGTCCAGGGCATCGTGCAGGAAATTGTGAGCATCTACGAACTCCTTTACATCGCGGCCCGGGTTTACGATTTCAACCACGTGATCACCGGCATGGGAACGGATCAGATCGGCAGGTTTTCCTTCAACGAGAATCTTGCCGTGATCCATGATTATCAGCCTCTCGCACAGCCGCGATGCCTCGTCCATATTGTGGGTGCTAAGAAGGATCGAAAGCCCGTTTGCCTGAAGCAGTTCCAGCCGCTCCCAGACCTGGTGTCTTGCCTGTGGATCGAGCCCGGTGGTCGGTTCATCCAGGATGAGCAGTTCAGGATTATTGATGAGGGCTCGTGCAAGCACCAGCCTGCGCATCATTCCCCCCGAAAGGCTGGTTACCTTGTCGTCTTTTCGGCTCTCAAGCGCTATAAACTTCAGAAGCTGAAGCGAGCGGTCTCGAGTCTCCTTGCGCGCAATGTTGAAATAGCGTGCAAATACCTCCAGGTTCTGGAGTACGGAAAGATCGGGGTCGAGGTTGTTCTCCTGCTGACATACACCGATTGCCGCCTTTATCTGGCGCCACCTGGTGTTTATGTCCAGACCGAAGACCTTCAGGCTGCCGGAAGTCATCGGAGAGAATCCGTATACCATGCGTATAGTCGACGTCTTGCCGGCGCCGTTGGGGCCCAGCAAACCGAGGCACTCACCCGGAACCAGATGAAACGATACACCGTCAACGGCCGGGAAGCCGTCGAATTTTTTTCGCAAGTCCGTAGCCCGGATTATGTACCGTTCGTTTTCAGCCATTGTCTGAAATCTGTCTCAAGATTTTCGTTCTTGTCCGCATGCAAGACAGAATAAGGGGTAAGGCCGTTAAGCTCAAGATATTTGTGCAGGGTGGCAGTTCCGGCGCAACGATAAAGCCAGGACCCCCGGCAACCTGAATCCTTGCAGCATGTCTAAAAAGTCTCCATCGGAAACACCGGATGCGAGACCAGCGGTTTCCGACTGATTCAATTTTGCAGAATGCTGGTTTGCGGCACGTTGGCAGGTGCGGAAAAGATAAAAGAAAGGAGCGAAGAATTCAGGAATTAAGGAACTGAGAATTGGGATTTAGTCCCCCGTCCCTCAATTCCCCGATCACCGCGCCGCCCCCGGGTTGCTTTTATCCTTCATCTGGTTGCTCGGTCAGGCGATGAGAGAATCTTTCCTCGATTGTCCAGTCATCGACGTCAATATACTTGAAGACCCCCGGTCCATCCGGAAGAACGACCCGGCTGATGCCTGCGTTTATGATTACTCGTTTGCAGAGCAGGCAGGGAATGACTTGTGAGACCAACTCGCCCGTTGCCACTTCTATGCCCACCAGATACAGGTCGGCCCCGGCCATGTCGAGCCGTGAGGCATGGATTATGGCGTTCATCTCGGCGTGAACCGCCCGGCAAAGCTCATAGTTTTGGCCGGCAGGAATATTTTTTTCCTGGCGGATGCAATACCCCAGGTCGATACAGTTGGTGGTTTGCCGCGGGGCGCCATTATAGCCGGTGCTGATTATCTGATCGTTTTTGACAATTACCGCGCCGAATCTGCGCCTGAGACACGTGCTCCGCATTGCCACAGCGCTGGCGATATCCACGTAATACTGGCTCTTCGTCGGTCTTTTCACTTTCGCCTCATGAGTTATGATCTTCATCAAACCTTGGTACCGGGTACCGGTTCCGGAGACCGGTCAAAAACCGCCCCCTCAAGGGCCGGAATCCGGTATCCGGAATCCGGCGCGCGTCGTCCGCTATCTATTTAGACCACCAGCGGCGAAAAATTCAATCTGAAAATGACAAGGTGACTTTATCTCTTGACATCGGGCAGATCATCATATAAACGTGTATTTATGTGTTTTTGACCCCGCTGTTTATGGAATTTGCACAAAGATATGTGCGCTCGATCTGCGGCCCTGTGAATGGAAAGGCAATTTGAAATGGCTCGAAACGAAATGTACGACGTTATCATCATCGGTGGGGGACCTGCGGGTCTTACGGCCGGAATTTACGCCATACGGGCGGCGCTAAAGGCTGTGCTTGTCGAAAAGGGCCTTCCGGGCGGTCAGGTAGCCATCACAAAAGGAGTGGAAAACTACCCGGGATTTATCGACATAAGTGGATTTGATCTTTCAGACAAGTTCTTGCAGCACGCCAGGTGGTACGGCCTGGAGATAGTGCAGCAGGAGGCCGTGGCGGTAGAGCCGGGAATCGATTTCCACTCGGTTCGCCTCGAGAATGGGGAAGTCTTGAACGCATACAGCATCATCATGGCCGCGGGAGGCAAGCCCCGGAGGCTCAACGTTCCGGGCGAGATCGACAATTTTGGTAAAGGAGTTTCCTATTGCGCTACGTGCGATGGCTTTTTCTTTCGCGATCAGATCGTTTGTGTGGTGGGTGGCGGTGATACTGCCCTCGAGGATGCGCTCTATTTGGCAAAGATAACGGAGCGCGTTTATCTGATCCATCGGCGTGATGAGTTCCGGGCCAGCAGGATTCTCCAGCAGCGCGTCTTTTTAGAACCCAAGATTGAAATCATTCTGAATACGGTTGTCACCGAGATTAAATCCGGTGAGCAGGGTGTCCGGGCGGTCGCGTTAAGAAACACTCAGACGAGCGAACAGAGAGAGCTTGAAGTCGATGGTGTTTTTATTTTTGTCGGTTTTTCGCCAAATAGCGTATTGGCGCCCATAGGCGTAAAGACGAGCACGACAGGTTACGTGCTGACTGATGACAAATGCGAGACGGATATTCCTGGAATCTTTGCCGCCGGGGATCTGCGGCAAAATTACGCCAAACAGATAGTAATTGCGGCTTCCGAAGGCTGCATTGCCGCATTGGCTGCGGCTCGTTACGTAGAGGCGAAAAAGCCGCAAGCAAAGCATGCGGCCGTTCAGCCTGAACCGGCCGATGCTTCGCGATGACGCAGGGTGGTTGCAATGCAAGAGATAATTGGAACAAAGCCGTCAAATCTGAGTGATGCTCTGAAAGGCGCCAAAGAAGCGGTGGACGAACTGAGGCAGGAGAAGCTGGTATCAGCGGCCGAATATCTCCAGCCGGTAGCCTTTTTATCCAGGAGTCTTTCGGACGAAAACCGGCTGCGGATTCTTCAGTACATCAGCGCCGGGAAGAGGTCGGTTACCAGTATAGTCGAGGAGCTAAACCTTTCACAGCCTCTTGTATCCCATCACTTGAGGGAGCTGAAACGGTCTCTTCTTGTCAAAATCGAGCGCAACGGGCCATTCATTTACTACGAACTGAGCGATGCGAGGATTCTGAATATAATCCAATCCCTTAGCACCGTTGCAAGGGATTTGCTCTCGGCAAGAAAAATCTTTTAGCCGACACGGGAGATCGGATCTTGAAGGGAGATGTGAAAAAGGTAACCGACCGGATGGAGCCAGGGGAGGCAGTTGCTCAAATGGGCGAAGCCCTGAAGCGGCTTTTACCAATTCTCGATGAGGAAGACCGCATCGGATTCGTCATGAACCTTGTTGGGGATTCCGGTGGAGATAAACTCTCGAGCATGGTGCATTTGTGACTCGCTGAGTGCATGGGCGAAGGTATCGACCCAACGCAGATGTGTCAAAATCTGGTTGATAAAGTTGCTCAATCCAAGCAACTCATGGCGATAACAGACCCCGAAGTTCTGGTTCTGTTCGAAGATTGGCTCGAAGAGTTGGAAGATGAGGTTGTCAAGCTTGTCAAAAAACACGGCCGTCTGGATGCAGGCGAGCTTGCCGGAAAGTTGGGACTTTCTCATAGGGGCATGGCCTTCCTTCTCTCAAAGCTCCGGCGTGCGGGAAAGCTGTAGCACCTCGGCAGTTTCCAATCTTCAGGAAAGGTTTTCCATGCGAAACAAGAAAACGACACTCATAGCCTTCATGGCGGTGCTGCTCACGATTGGAGCTCTCTGGTACACCAATCGCGCCGTTACTCCCAAGCAGGCTACATGGGATGATGTTGTGGCCGAAGCGAGAAACGGGGGCTACAAAACTATCACCACTGAGGAACTGTCCGAGCGCTATCAGAGAGATGCCAAAGGCCTTCTTCTGGTGGACACCCGCCAGGAGTGGGAATACCGGACAGGGCACATCAAAGGGGCGTTAAATTTCCCCATCGAGCCGACATGGTGGTCGAGACGGAGCAAGGCATCGGCACTCGAAAGCTTTCTTGGGCCCGATAAAGACCGTATGGTCGTTTTCTACTGAGCAGGTGTTACATGAGTCCGCAGCGACTCGGCGGCCCGTGTGGCAGCAACACTGGGATACAAGAACATCTATCGTGATCCCAAAGGCTATCCCGAGTGGCAGGGGAGGGGCCTGCCCATTGAGAGCGCCCCTGCGGGTCTTACTCTGACCGGTGAAGAGCCCAAAGCCCCGGGGCCTCTGCATGGATGGGCAATGATCTGGACCCTGCTGGGCATCTTTGCGGGAGGAATGGCCCTAAACCTTACTCCTTGCGTCTATCCCCTGATCCCTATCACTGTTTCCTATTTTGGCGGTCAGGCCGCCATGGCCGAAAAGGGTCAAAGCAACCTTGTCGCGCATGGCCTGTGCTATATGCTTGGCCTTGCGCTCATGAATTCGGCGCTCGGCGTCGTTTCGGCTTTAACCGGAGGATTGATGGGGGCGATGCTGCAAAATCCGGTAGTTCTCATAGTAGTTGCAGCAGTCCTCGTCTTTTTCGCGACAAGCCTCTTCGGCCTTTGGGAGCTTCGTCTTCCAGGCGCTCTTACCCAGTCTGCCGCAAAATCCCACTCAGGCTACTTCGGCAGCCTCTTTATGGGACTTACCCTCGGTGTGGTTGCAGCCCCTTGCATCGGCCCCTTTGTCTTAGGGCTGCTTACCTGGGTTGCCGGCATGGGAAGCCCCTGGCTTGGATTCATTATATTTTTTACCCTGAGTATCGGTCTTGGCGTGCCGCTCTTTTTCCTCGCCCTTTTCTCAGGTCAGTTGGAGAAGCTTCCACGCTCCGGCGGCTGGATGATCTGGGTTCGAAAGCTCATGGGCTGGGTCCTCGTCGGCATGGCAGTCCACTTCATCAGGCCCATCCTGCCGGAAGCTGTGAGTGTGACTCTCCTTGCCGCCGCAGCGTTGGCTGCAGGGATCCATCTGGGATGGCTTGACAGGAGCCAGGCAAGTTTCAAAGCTTTTCCCTGGATAAAAACGGGTGCAGGTGTGGCGTGCCTTGTTCTTGCCGCTTTTCTTGTTTCATCCTGGGCAATGCGCGGACCGGGCGTTGCCTGGAAGCCATACTCAAATGAAGTTTTGCAAGAGGCGCAAAGACTGAACAAACCTGTGATCATCGACTTCTATGCCATCTGGTGCACTCCATGCCGAGAACTTGAAGAGGTCACCTTCCATGATGCATCTGTAGTCAAGGCGGCGGAAAAAGATTTCATCATGGTCAAAGTGGATCTGACCAATGGCGGAAATCCAGTTCATGAGCGGCTGCTGCAGCAATTTGGGATCAAGGGGGTCCCGACAATAGTGTTTTTGGCAGGGAACGGAAAAGAGAAGTCCGATTTGCGCCTGGTCGATTATCTGCCTCCCGTTCAGTTTATTGTGAAAATGGCTGAAGTCAAAAAATCCGGCAACTGAGAAAGGAGACAAAGCATGGCCAAGGTAAGATTTTTCCTTAACGAACCAAATGGAAAGCCCTGAAAGAACTTCATCGTGATGATGCCCAGGTTGGGCGCAAAATACCCTGTTGAAATTGAAGTAATATCCAAACCCATTGCTGAATACCAGTGCGATGAGTACTTTGAGCTCGATCTTCCGGTGGCCCCGGCGGTCATGGTGGACGAGCAAATCGTAGTCGAAGGCTCCGATATTTCACAAGATGAAGTGGAATCGGCGATCTGTCGATGCCTGGGGCTTCCCGAACCGGAGCGACAAAAGAAGGGGATATTGGGCCGCATCCTCGGAAAATAAAAGGGCAGGGCCGGCAACCGTGCGCTCACACCAAGTCCGGCCGAACTGCCGGAGCTGGAACTGACCGGCGACGCTGTGAACCGTCCTTGTGAAGTGCTATAGGGAAGAGCGAAGGTGGCATAATGCAGTTAACAAAGGATCGCAGGGGTGCCACAATCAAGGCGGTTTTTCTTCTTTCTTTTGTAATCACGGCCATTGTGCTCGTGCGTTTCACGCCTCTAAAGGAGTATCTTAGACCCGAAAGGTTGGGTCTTCTGCTCGAAACTGCCGGGTTTTGGGCGCCCATGGTGTATGTGTGCATATATGCCGCAGGAGTCTGCCTTTTCATACCCGGAACACTTCTTACCGCCTTGGGCGCTGCCATATTCGGCCCTTACCTGGGCTTTCTTTACGTATGGCTCGGGGCTATGATCGGCTCCAGCCTGGCCTTCTTTATCGGGCGCTATCTCGGAAGAGATTTTGCCGCCTCGCTCATCGGGGACAAACTGAAAAAATACGATGACGGGATCGAGAGAAACGGTTTTGCAACCGTACTCTATCTGCGCCTTGTCTATTTCCCGTTTACGCCCATGAACTTCGGGATGGGCCTCACTAAAGTGCGTTTCAGAGATTATCTTGCCGGAACGGCCCTGGGCATTATCGTGGGGACCTTTATCTTTACATTCTTCATCGGAACAGTAAAGCAGGTTTGGGCAAACGGTCGGTGGGCAGAACTTCTCTCCTGGAAAATTTTCTTTTCCCTTGGCCTCTTTGTGTTTTCGTTCTTCATTCCGAAAATTGTCGAGAAAATAAAGTTGTCGCATGGGATGAAAGTTGGCTAGAGGGTTATTCTCGGGCCGTCAAAAAGATTGCGTTATGGATCGAGAGATAGTCATCCGCCTTTGCTTCTTTTTTGTTATCTTCGCCATTATGACTACCTGGGAAATCCTTTCACCGCGCCGCATGCTCACAGTATCGAAGAGAAACCGCTGGTTGACTAACCTTGTGCTTCTCTCCTTTAATCCAATATTGGTGTACCTGGTTTTTCCTTTGTTGCCTGTCAGCATGTCAATTCTTGCCGAGCAGCGTCACTGGGGACTGCTGAACAACATCGGCCCGCTGCCCTGCCTGTTAAGGGTGGTGGCGGGAATGATGGTCCTTGATTTTGCGATATACCTGCAGCACGTCTTGCACCATGCGGTCCCGATTCTTTGGCGTTTGCACATGGTTCATCATTCAGACCTGGATTTTGACGTCACAACAGGGCTGCGTTTTCATCCTCTGGAAATTGTTGTCTCGATGGGCATAAAACTCATGACCGTAACTGTGTTCGGCCCCCCGGCCCTGGCTGTTCTGATCTTTGAGGTGGCCCTTAATTCAACATCGATGTTCAACCACAGCAATGTATTTCTTCCGTCCAAAATTGACCGGGTACTTCGGCTCTTAGTGGTGACCCCCGAGATGCACAGGGTGCATCATTCCGTTATAATACGGGAGACAAACAGCAATTTTGGCTTTAGTTTCCCCTGGTGGGACCGTCTGCTTGGCACCTATCGTGATCAGCCTTCCAATGGCCATGAAGGAATGACGATAGGGGTTTCGCACATTCGCGACTCCAGGAGGCTGACATTGCCCCGGTTGATCGTTATGCCCTTTGTTGATGACCCTGGCGCCGTACCTATCAATCGACATTAAAGTGAAACACGACCTGGATCCGAATGGGTGAGGCGTTAAAGGTGGCCCGAGGACTAAAATGCAAGAGGCCTCGATATCCCGCCCCGAACTGATGAATCGGGGGCAGGACAGCGGAAGCTGCTGCACAGGCAAGCTCGATCATGCTCCGGGCAGTCCCGTCAACCGGAGCATGATCGAGGAATGGAGCAATAGAGCGAATATTGCTTGCCAGCCTATGGCAGCAGGCACAACTGATTCACTTCTTCTCGCCTGTGAGGTCATAAACCCAGCTCAAGGCTGCGGAGGTGGTTGGAAACCCGATGGTGATCGTAAGCAGCATAATCGTGTGGTAGATCTCTTCGGGTGTCGCCCCCGCCTTTATCGCCCTCCTGGCATGGCTGTGGACCGAACCCTCGGAGCGAATCGCCGCCGCCGCCGCCAATTGAATCAAGTGGGATGTTTTCTCGTCCAACGGGCCCTGTTTCCTGATTGTTTCACCAAGATTTTCCAGGGCCTCAAAGTACTCCCGATACTGTTGCCGCGTTTTGCTGTACCATCTCGGGAAATCTCCGTTCATGCCATTCCCTCCTCAAGGTTTTTACTACTTTAACCGTGCCCTGCTACAAAGCGGGCCGAGACCAAAATAATCCTCCTTAGACAGGCTGGTGTCAATCCGGAAACACCGGTGAACATAGGAGAATTTCACCTTATGAAAATTCCACACCCCACGAGGCTTCCGATTGGGATTTTTTGACCTAAAAGAAACAGTTTCAAGGCGTGTAGAGTCCAACAATTCAGCCTGTTATATAAGGTCGTTTTGCCCCCTTCGACCTGCCAGGACAAGAACTTGGGCAGGCTCAGCCATCCCGCAGGCCTGATTCGATGATCCATCCTATTTGTATAAAAAAAACGTATCATACTGAATCGATATGACACGTTTTCTGTTGACTTATCTTGCGGTGGGTCGTAAGTTCAAGCGCCTGACAGCACTACTATTGATACAATACGAAACATAGCGTTGCATATTGTAACAATTATGAAACAGCTATTGCATAATGCAATAACTCCGCCGATCCTGCTATGCAAGACATGCCAATAAACCTTATTGCCGTTCTTGATGAAATACCTATCGGGGTTTGCGTCTTGAGTAAAGAGCGCAGGATTGTGCTGATCAATCGTGCGATCGAGTCCCTGACGGGCTTTCTTAGAGCGGATTGCAAAGGGCTTCCATGCTCGCACGTTCTGCGGTTCAACCACTGTTTCGACAACTGCCCGGTCAAACGGATGGACAGGGGTGAAAGACGCGTTCTGGAAGGTGACATAATAAACCAGGAGAATCAAAAGATACCGGTACGCGTGACTTTTGCTCCCTTAAGCGATAGCACGGGGAAAATTTCAGGCTACATTGAAATTCTGGAGGACCTGCGTCAGGTTCGTAATTTCGACGCGGCGCGGATAAACCCTTTCAGTTTCGGCCCCATCATCGGCCGCAGCCCCCGGATGGAAAAGATTTTTCAGTCTCTGCCCGTTATAGCGCAATCGGAAATGCCTGTTTTGATTACCGGCCAGATCGGCACGGGAAAAGATCTTGTTGCCGAAGCGATTCATCATGCCTCTTCGCGGGCTAAAAATCCGTTTGTTACTTTCCGTTGCGGGGCCTTGCCCGAGTTCCTGGTTGAATCCGAACTTTTCGGCGTGGAAAAAGGCGCCTTTCCGGGGGCCGACAATAAACCGGGAAAATTCCGGCTCGCTCAAAATGGGACCCTCTATATTACTGAAATTGGCGACCTGACGCTTTCACTTCAAACCAGGCTCCTCAACTGGCTGGACGAAAAAATCATTTATCCGCTGGGTAGCTCGAAGAGCTTTCAGTCTGATGTGAGAATAATTGCGGCGACTAGCAGGAATCTCAGTCAAATGGCCAAGGAGGCAACATTTCGAAACGAGCTCTATTTCAGATTGAACGCGGTCAGCCTTCATCTGCCGCCGCTAAAGGAGCGCGTTGAAGATGTGAGACTCCTTGCTGATCATTTTCTTCACGCCCGTGCTTCGCTGCTGAACAAGACGATTACCGGCTTTTCGGACGCTTGCCTCAAAAGACTCCTCGAATACGACTATCCGGGAAATATCCTCGAACTCAGGCACATAGTCGAATATGCAGTCACTTTAAGCCAGGCGGAATGGATCGAGCTTGGAGACCTGCCGGCCTATCTAACCGAGAATCTTGCCGACCTCAATGCAAAAGCCCCGATTTCGACTTCGCCTCGGGTGTCTGATGCGCTGAGTGCCGATGAGGGTTTTGACTGGGCTGCGATAGAGCGCAAAATGATAATGGATGCGCTCATGAAAGTGAAAGGACGCCGCAGCAAGGCAGCTCAATTGTTGGGGTGGGGGCGGAGCACTCTGTGGCGAAAAATGAGACATTACGGGATTGCCTGCGAATCGGTCCGGGTGAATGAAAAAAGTTCTCATTGTGCTTGATGGAAATGACATCGCTCCAAGATTCGATCTCACCCTGGAGCTGTTGATTGTTTCTCTCGGCAAGGATGGAAAACCGGCGGGAAAAAGCGATGTAGTGCTTGCGCGGCCATCGGCCGAGGCGCTCTGCGGCGTGGTTACCGCCGAGAATGTGCATACCGTAATATGCGGAGGAATCGAGAAGGAGTACCTTCGGTATCTTGGGTGGAAGAATGTCGAAGTAATTCACTCGGTCATAGGGTCGGCGAAAGTTGCTCTCAGCCGATTTCGAAAGGGAGCTCTCAAGTCCGGGGACATACTTTTAAAAGAACGAAAGGCTTGAAGTGTCTCTGTCTGGTTGGCTTAAGAATCTGAGGTTGCTCGAGTTTCCCGATGAAGGCGGGTCCCCTGAAATTTACCGCCTGCTTCGCAGACGGATCATTGTCCTGATGATCGTGATCACGGTTATTCCGCTTTTTTCCATGGCGATGATAAACTCTCACCAGTACCAGAACACGCTCAGGCAGGAGATCGTTAACCCTCTGCTCGTCCTGGTGAACAAGAGCAAGCATTCCATGGAGATGTTCCTTGCCGAACGACTTTCGACCGTAAGTTTTATCGGTTCCGAGCATTCCTTTCAGGAACTGGCTGACGAGGGAAACCTCAAGCGCATATTTCGCGTCATGAAGCAGGAGTTCGGCGGGTTTGTAGATCTGGGCGTGATAGATGAAAACGGCGTGCAGGTCAGCTATGTGGGACCCTACGATCTCAAGGGCCGCAACTACAGCGAGCAACCCTGGTTCAATGAGGTTCGATCGCGGGGTGCCTACATCAGCGATGTCTTCATGGGTTTTCGCAGGTTTCCGCATATCGCAATGGCTGTGCAGAGAAAAATCGAAGGCGGGAAATCCTGGATTCTGCGGGCCACTATCGATACTCACACGATAGATGAGCTGATTGCTTCGATGCGGCTGGACGCGAAAAGCGATGGATTTCTTGTAAACAGCGACGGCACCCTGCAAACCGCCACCAGGAATTACGGAGGCGTTCTGGACCATTTCCCCCTCGGCCTCCCACCCTTTTCAAGCGAGCCGAACTCCATAGAGACAACCGATTCACTCGGCCGTGAAGTTCTGGTGGCATACGCCTATTCCCAGAACGCTCCCTTCATACTCGTAGTCGTCAAACCCAGGGGAGAACTTTTCAGGTCCTGGTACACACTAAAAAGCGAAATACTTTATGTGTTTCTTGCAGGCGTACTGATAATCCTGCTCGTTGTATTCAAGCTGACCGACTCTCTCATTCGCAGGCTCCAGGAAAGTGACGAAAGGCGTGAGGCCGCTTTTCGCGAAATCGAGCACAGCCACAAACTGTCGTCCATCGGAAGACTCGCCGCAGGGGTGGCGCATGAAATAAACAATCCGATGGCGATTATAAATGAGAAAGCCGGCCTGATGAAGGACCTGATCGAGCTGAAGAGTGATTTTAAGGACCGGGATAAGTTTGTCGCCTTGACCGATGCCATTATCAACTCCGTCGAGCGCTGCCGCTCGATTACCCACCGGCTGCTCGGGTTCGCGCGCAGGATGGAGCCTCATATCGAGAATCTTGACATAAATGAGGTGGTTCGCGAAACCGTGGGTTTCGTTGAAAAGGAAGCCAGCTACCGAAATCTGGACCTTCGGCTTCAACTCGGGGACAACCTCCCTGAAATTGCCTCGGACCGCGGCCAGCTTCAGCAGGTCCTTCTCAACTTGCTGAGCAACGCTTTTGCGGCTGTGCAGGACGGGGGAACAATTGCCATAAGCACCTGTGACCGAGGTGAAGTTCTTTCGGTTTCAGTTGAGGACAACGGCTGCGGGATGTCGCAGGAAACGCTCAACCGCTTTTATGAACCCTTTTTTTCTACAAAAAAGAGGGGACATGGAACCGGGCTCGGTATGTTCATTACTTACGGCATCATCAAGAGGCTTGGCGGGCACATCGAGGCCAGGAGCAAGGAAGGGCAGGGTACTACGATTACCGTTCATCTGCCTAAAACGCTCAGATCACAGCAGACAGGGTAATCCCGGATGGAACAAATCAGAGTGCTCCTGGTGGATGACGAAGAGGAATTCACCTAAGCCCTTGCCGAAAGGTTCAATATGAGGGGAATCCCTACTTTGACCTCCTCGGGAGGAGAAGAAGGCGCCCCGCTGAGAGCCCCGTCTCGCGGAGCGTCGAGAATGAGCGGGGCGCCTTCCGCGCTACGCGGGATACATCGCCAAGGGGTGCGCAATAGAAATGATATTCTTCCGCTTAGAGTTGTATATAGTCTCTCATACAAGCATTGAAGATGATCGAGACCTGTCCTCCGCACGTGGTTCTTCTGGACATGATGATGCCCGGCCTTGGCGGAAAGGAAATCCAGGCCAGGATCAGGTTGCATCACCCGGACATTTCAGTCATCTTCCTGAGAGGACACGGCGGCATCGAGTTCGGTCCTGAATGCAATGATTATCTCATCAAGCCGGTCAACATTGACGAGTTGATTCGCAAAATCCGGTCGATCTCTAAAAACTGATATGACTATCTTTGCAGACATTCACGAGTGCACAGAGAGACCTCTACCGAGGTATCGACAAAGTGGCGGAGAAAACCTCAGCGGGTTATCCTCGCGGTGAATCACTGGCGATCTTTTGGCAATGGCGGAATCTTATTCTCCATATGCGGCAGGGGAATGTGTTTATGCTTCGCAAGGTTTTTCCATTTGTTGACTGGCTAAAGGTTTCAAATCTCGCCTCTTTCAAACTGGATATCGTCTCCGGTTTGACCGTAGCCCTTGTACTGATTCCGCAATCGATGGCCTATGCGCAGCTCGCCGGAATGCCGGTCCTCTACGGACTTTACGCCTCCTTTCTTCCTCCGATGCTTGCCGCCATGTTCGGATCGAGCCGGCAGCTTGCAACGGGTCCGGTGGCGATCGTATCCCTCATGACTTCAGCAGCCCTGTCACCCTATGCCACTGCCGGAAGCGAGGGTTTTATAGCCTATGCGATCCTGCTCGCGCTCATTGTCGGAGTTTTCCAGCTTGCCCTGGGTATTCTGCGGCTGGGACTGGTTGTGAATTTTCTTTCGCATCCGGTGGTAAACGGATTCACCAACGCCGGTGCAATCATCATTGCTACCTCCCAGCTCTCGAAGATGTTCAACGTCAATGTGGACGAAGCTGAGCACCACTATGAGACCATATACCTGGTCATCAAAGCGGCGCTGCGCTATACACACTGGCAGACCCTGGCGCTGGGGATGGCCGCTTTTGTGATAATGTACGGGCTGAGGCGGATCAACAGGCGCATTCCATACGTGCTTGTCGCGGTAGCCGTTACCACTGTGATTTCCTGGGCAATTGGATATGAAAACAACGTCCGGGTCCCTCTTGATATGATCGCTTCAAATGATTGCCGGGACCTGATCGCCAAATTCAACGAAGCCGCAAAGGAGTCGAGGGGGCTGGCGGAAACCCGGGCCGAACTCACTCCCCGCCTCACAGACGCTGAGAAACAATACGGCAGCCACTCCAAGGAAGCCCTGCAGATAAAGTATGAATGCGATGTGGTCGATTTAAGACTGTCCGATCTCAAGGAGACAATGGCTCGAAGGCGCTCCAGGATTAGAGGTTGTCTTTTGACTGCCGCTACTGACGCTGACGGCAAAAAGATTTACCTTCCCTCCGACGAACTTGACGAAACTTTAAAGGGAGACGGTTCGACCTGGAGGGTGAAGATCGGCAACTCTCCGATCGATGAGAAGGCTGTCGTACTGATGGGCGGGGGAAGCGTTGTCGGAAGCATCCCCCGTGGGTTGCCAGGTTTCGGGTTTCCCAGGCTGGATTTTAATATCCTGCTCAAGTTGCTCCCGATAGCGGCTATCATCTCTCTTCTCGGATTCATGGAAGCAATTTCGATTGCCAAGGCGATGGCCGCTAAAACAGGACAGAGGCTCGACCCCAATCAGGAACTCATCGGTCAGGGTATTGCCAACATTATGGGGGCTTTCACAAGAAGCTTTCCGGTATCGGGCTCTTTCTCCCGATCGGCAGTAAATATCCAGTCGGGTGCGCTAACGGGGTTATCAAGCGTGGTAACCAGCATTACAGTTGCCATAGTGCTTCTTTTCTTTACCCCGCTTCTCTATTACCTGCCTCAGTCTGTGCTTGCCGCAGTTATCATGATGGCGGTCATCGGCCTGATAAATGTCTCGGGCTTCATTCACGCCTGGAAGGCGCAATGGTACGACGGGCTGTTCTCTATCCTGACCTTTCTGGCAACCCTTATTACCGCCCCGCATCTTGACAAGGGAATAATGATCGGCGTTCTGCTCTCGCTCGGGATGTTTCTCTACAAGAGCATGCGTCCGAAGGTGACCACCCTTTCGATGTATGAGGACAGTTCTTTTCAGAGCGCCCGCGATCACGGCCTCAAAGAGTGCAGGCACATTGCGATCATCCGTTTCGATGGAGCACTGTTTTATGCCAATGCCGGCTATCTGGAAGAAAAGGTTACAGACCGAGTTCGTGCAATGCCGGAACTGAAACACATTCTCATTGTCTCCAACGGCATCAACGATATGGACGCTTCGGGGGAGGAAACGCTCTCGCTCATTGTGGATCGGATGCGAAGTGCCGGCTACGGGATATCCTTTGCCGGGCTGAACGAAAAAGTGCTCGGAGTTATGGAGCGCACCCATCTATTGGCAAAAATCGGGGAAAACAATATTTATTCGACGATCTCCCATGCCGTTGATGCAATACACTCCAGCAGCCACACGCAGTGCGGGGAAAGCTGTCCGCTTCTTTCGGTCCGCTTTGCAGATGATACGCCACATCTCGAAAAGAAGGCGCCCCGCTGACAGCCCCGTCTCGCGGAGCGTCGAGAATGAGCGGGGCGCCTTCCGCGCTACGCGGGATACATCGCCAAGGGGTGCGTAATAGAAATGATATTCTTCTGTTTAGTGTTGTATATAGTCTCTAATACGAGGAATAATCGATCATGCCGGTTGTCAATGTTTTTTGTGGTTCTTATTGCGGAGCTGAGGAAGTCGTACGCAGCGTTATAGAGAAAACGGGTTACATGTATCTTGACGATACCTCTCTGGCGGCTGCGGCGAGCAAGCGGTTCAATATTGAAGAGAGTAAAATCTGGAATGCGCTCAGAGGGAAAGCTTCCATTTTCAATAAGTTTACGCATGAAAAGGAGCGCAGCCTGGCCTGCCTGAGGCAGCTTGTTGCCGATTCTCTGAAGGGCGATGATTTCCTCCTGTTCGGGCTCTGCAGTCTGATGGTTCCAAGGAGAATATCCCACGTACTCAACGTGTGCGTGATAGCGGACACCGGATATCGTTCCAACCTGGCCTGCCGCCAGGAGAAGATTTCGGTGAAGGATGCGCTGAAGAAGATCCACAAAGATGACGAGTCCCTTGTTCTCTGGGTTGAACATCTCTTCCGGCAAAAAGACCCTTGGGCCGCCGGGCTATATGATATCGTCATCCCGATGAATAAAATCGCTCAAGACGATGCGGTCCGGCTTATATGCGACAATCTGAAGAGCAGCGTTCTGACGGTATCGCAGGACTCTCTGAAGGCTGTGGCCGATTTTGCGCTGGCTTCTGAGGTCAATCTCAAGCTGGCCATGGAAGGTCATGATGTTTCGGTTTCGGCAAAGGACGGCATTGTAGTCATGGAAATCAACAAGCACGTGATGATGCTTGCTGCACTTGAAGAAGAGCTCAAAAGGCTTGCATCGACTATTGCGGGCGTGAAAGGGGCAGAGACCAAAGTGGGGCCGGGATACTACCAGACCGATGTCTACCGCAAGTGGGATTTCGATCTTCCCCTGCCGTCAAAGGTGCTGCTGGTCGATGACGAAAGAGACTTTGTCGAAGCCCTGTCGGAGCGCCTTCAGATGCGGGATTACTCTTCCGCTGTGGTTTACGGTGGAGAGGAAGCCCTCTCGATTGTCGAAGAAGATGAGCCAGAGGTAATGGTGCTGGACCTGAAGATGCCGGGCATAGACGGTCTGGAAGTTTTGCGCCGGGTGAAAGAAAAGCATCCGAATGTCGAGGTGATTGTACTTACGGGTCATGGTTCCGAGGATGCAGCCAGGCTTTGTGCGGAGCTCGGGGCATGCGCCTACCTGGAAAAGCCTGTTGATATTGAGAAACTTACTCAGGCACTGCAGCAGGCCCATAAAAAGCAAAGACAATCAAAGGCGAAGGCGAAAGTTGACTGAACGAGCGCCACTTTAACAAATCGCGCAAGGGGAATTGGGGTGAAAGCAAACGAAATTGCTTTTTTCGGCAAAATAGCCGCCAGTGTGACTCACGAGCTAAGGAACGTTCTGGCCGTAATTAACGAATCAAATGGGCTGATGGCGGACTTCCTTGCGATGACGAGGGAGGCCCCGTTTCCGCACCGGGAGAAGTTTCAGCGCTCAGTGCAAAAGATCGAAGAGCAGGTTGGAAGAGGAGTCGAAATTACTTCCAGGTTCAATCGCTTCGCCCACAGCATGGACCACCCCTGCGCCGATATTGATCTGAATTCAATCCTGATTCAGACGGTTTCGCTGGCGCAAAGACTTGCCGCACTGCGCAATGTGGAACTCAAGGCAACGGTCTGCGAGCACCCGATCATGCTTTTTAGCAACGCGTTCAGGATCCAGATGGCTTTGACCAGCGCCATAGAGGCCTTTATAGGATGTATGAGCGGGGGCAGCGGCTCTATTTTGATTCTCGTAAGCGACGATCCCGGTTGTCCATGTCTGGATTTTTATTTCGAGGGCGAATCCTGTGAAAAAGTTGTAAAAGAAGCTGTTGCCAAATTCGGCGAATGGCAGGAGTTCGAGGAGTTGGCCTCCAGTTTGGGTATGCGTTATAACTGGCGGGCCTCTGATGCAAGCTGTGTCCTCTTTTTTCCCGGCGGGCGAACCCCTGAACGGACCACCCCGTCGTAATGATTTTTCGGACCGGCCCGATTGGGTTCCCGGGTCTTGTCATTTCTATCTGAAAAGGTTTGATCTAAATGGGAATCGAGATTCTAATCGTTGACGACGAAGTGGAATTTGCCGAGGCTTTTGCGGAACGGCTTCGGTTGAGGGGGTTCACCGCTCATATAGCTCACAGTGGTGAGCAGGCGCTGCGAATCGTTGACCAGGGCGCCGCAAAAGTCATGGTGCTTGATCTCAAAATGCCCGGAATGGATGGCTTGGAGGTCTTGCGCCGCGTAAAAAAAAGTCATCCCGAGGTCGAAGTGATAATCCTTTCGGGCCATGGGTCCGAAATGGATGAAGCCTACGGCCGCAATCTTGGTGCGTTCGCCTACCTGAGAAAACCGGCGGACATCGGCGATATTCTGGAAGCCGTGAAGAGGGCCGAGAAGCTGCTGGCAAGCAGGGCCGATTGACCAGTCTGCACCGGTTTTCTGTAGACTAGCCCATTGTGGACGTTCTTATGGTCCCGGGGTCCGGACGGAACCCAACTAATTCTGAGAGCTCAATGAACAAAGCCGCCTGAAGTCCGATATGAAGGAGAAGCATTACTACACATCTTTGACCAGGAACATGACCCTGATTGTGATCGTGGTCTCCTTTACACCGCTCATTCTGATAGCGGGTCTCATCGGTTACTATTTCGAGACCTCTTATCGGGAAAAGGTCATGGAGCATCTCCACGAACTGGTGGAAAAACATCAGCAACTCATAAATTCGTTTCTCGATGAAAAGCTCTCCTACATAAAGGTCCTCGCCGATTCTTACACCTACGATGAATTGACCGACGAAACCTTTCTCCAAAACAAACTGGTTATTCTTCAAAATGCCTATTCGGGTGTGTTTGTCGATTTAGGGGTAGTAAACTCGGCGGGAGTTCAGATTTCATACGCCGGGAACCTCAAGCTCCTCAACGCCGACTACTCCAAAGCACAATGGTTCCGGGAAGCCATAAAGAGAGATTATTGCCTGACCGACGTTTTCCTGGGTCTTCGCCGTACCCCGCACTTTATCGTCTGCGTAAAAAAAAGGCGAGGAGACACAGAATGGTTCTTGCGGGCGACTATAGATTTCGTGGCGTTCAACTCGCTGGTTGAACAAATTCACATCGGTGAAACGGGCTCAGCTTTCATAGTGAACAGTGCGGGAGAGCTTCAGACGCGCCCGGCGACTGAACTGATGCCCAACATCACCAGCCTGCTCAGCCGAACTTCATGGGCCAGGATGGGAGGCGCGCAAAGCGCCGAACCTGGCGCCTCCCGCATCAAGGAGGTCAAAACGTCCTCATCGGGCAGTAATGCCGTATCGGGAATAGTCAAGAGTCAGAACAGAAGCATCATCTATTTTCTCATGCCGCTCAAGTCGGGCGAGTGGACGCTGGTCTACCAGCAGGACCAGGCTGACGCGTTCTCCGAGGTCAATCGTGCAAGGGTTATTGCTCTGGCTATCTTCACCTTCGGCTGCCTGGCAATTGTGGTGGTTGCCCTTTTTATCTCGCAAAAGGTGGTTGGGCAGATCCAAGAGGCCGACCTCGAAAAGGAAATGATGAACGAGCAGGTAATAGAAGCGGGAAAGCTTGCCTCAATCGGCGAACTTGCTGCGGGGATAGCTCACGAGATAAACAATCCCGTCGCCATTATGGTCGAGGAAGCGGGGTGGATGGGAGACCTGCTTGAGGAGCAAGAGCTTCGGGAAAGCCAAAACGTCGATGAGTTCAGGCGCTCCCTCAAGCAGATAAGCCTTCAGGGAGTGCGGTGCAAAGAGATAACACATAAATTGCTTAGTTTTGCCCGCAAGACGGACCCCGTTCGCCACCAGATCCAAGTCAACGATACAATTGAAGAAATATTGAGCATTTGCGAGCAGCGCTCAAAATTCAACAACATAAGAATTCAAACCGAATTAGATCAGTCCCTTCCGCTTGTTTCGGCCTCCCCTACTGAATTGCAGCAGGTTTTCATGAATCTCATCAATAATGCCATTGATGCGATTGGCTCCGGAGGCGGATTGCTCGAAATACGCAGCGGGGTGGAAGGCGACAAGGTGGTAGTCGACATTGCGGACACAGGGCACGGAATCTCCAAAAGTGTTATGGCGCGCATATTCGATCCCTTTTTTACCACCAAGCCCGTCGGAAAAGGCACCGGGCTGGGACTGTCGATATGCTATGGAATCATTAAAAAACTCGGAGGAACTCTTACCGTAGACAGTTCGGTTGGGCTCGGCACGACTTTCCATGTATACATTCCCATTCACGCTGAGACCTCGTGATGCACTGCTTCCAAAAGGCGAATCAGTGCTGAGCGCCCTGACATCGAGGTGATACTGCTGACGGCCTATGCCGAAATCGAGACCGCCCTTGAGGCAATGAAGCTCGGGGCTTTCGATTGTCTGATGAAACCGTGCAGCGCGGGGCATCTTTGTGACAGGGTCCGCGAAGCAATGGGGAAAAAAGGATACGGGAAAAAACCTCGATGGGCTGCCTCTAAAAGATAGGCTGCGGCCGGATGGGTCATATTATATGTCGTCTGCAGACCTCATTAACTCTGAACAAGACCAGGGCAAGGGGACCAAACTTCTGCTTGTCGATGATGAGGAGGGCTATGTTGTAGTCCTGGCAAAAAGGCTCTCCAGGCGCAATTTTCTGGTCAAAACCGCCCTCTCCGGAACCGAGGCGATTCGCATTTTGCGCAGTGAATCTTTCGATCTCGCTGTTCTTGACTTTAAGATGGAAGATATGGACGGCATTGAGGTTTTGAAAGTATTTAAGATAATGGAACCGAAAATGCCGGTTATCATCCTCACGGGGCATGGGTCTGAAACCGCGGCCCGCGAGGGAATAGAATACGGGGCGTTCGATTACCTTGTCAAACCCTGCGATCTTTCCGAACTGGTCGAACGCATCAGGCAAGCTTGCGCCAAGGGCGTCTGAGGTGTATTAAAGGCTCATTTCAGGTTCCGATTCAGTATGTGAATCATTTGCTTCCAACCTCGAGATGGAAGGCGGCCCGAGATGAGCCTCACGCTTTTTCTTCAACAACTCATAAACGGCGTCTCGCTGGGGAGTCTCTATGCCCTGATCGCCATCGGATATACGATGGTTTACGGAATTCTGAGGCTCATCAACTTCGCTCACGGCGATCTGTTGATGGTTGCAGCCTATGCCGCCATGTATGGAGTCTTGCTTTTCTCACTTCCCTGGTTTCTTAGTTTTCCACTCGCAGTCATAGCAACCGGAGCAATAGGTATTCTGCTCGATCGTGCAGCTTACAAGCCTTTGAGGCAGGCCCCTCGTATTTCATTGCTCATTTCCGCAATCGGGGCCTCTTTCCTGATGGAAAACCTTACCCTTGTGCTCATTGGGGGCGTTCCAAAGCCCTTTCCAAGGCCTGATTTTTTCGGCTACGTCATCAAGGCCGGAGACCTCCACATCCTGGTGCTCACGATTTACTCTCCGATCATAACACTGTTTCTGGTTCTGGGACTGCTTTATATCGTCTTCAAGACCAGGGCAGGCAAGGCCATGCGCGCAGCTTCGCGGGATTTCGAGGCAACGCGGCTCATGGGAATCAACCTGGACAGCATCATTGCCCTCACTTTCCTTCTCGGCTCGAGCCTGGCCGCAGCAAGCGGGATCATGTGGGCGATGAAATACCCGCAGATAAATCCGTTCATGGGTGTCATACCCGGTGTGAAAGCTTTCATTGCAGCGGTTATTGGAGGGGTCGGAAACATCGTCGGCGCTGTTCTCGGCGGTTTTCTGCTTGGACTTTGCGAAATTCTGATCGTGGCCCTTTTGCCCAGCCTGGCCGAGTACCGGGATGCATTCGCTTTTTTGCTTCTTATAGGCGTGCTGCTTTTCAGACCAACCGGGATTATGGGTGAGCCTGTAATTCAGTAATTCGGGATTGGGGCCTTGAGCGAAAAATTGAAATTCGGGTTTAATGTCGTCTCACTTGTTCTCCTGTTCGGCGTTCTTTTTCTATTCAGCCGCTACGGTTCCGGCTATCAGGTCAGAATACTCAATAATATCGCTATTTTCATCACCCTGGCGGTCAGCTACAACCTGATAAACGGTGTCTGCGGCCTTCTTCATCTGGGACCCAACGGTTTCATAGCGATAGGCGCCTACACTTCCGCCTTGCTGTCGATGACCCCGGCGGAAAAGCAGCTCAATTTCATTATTGAGCATGTGATCTGGCCGATAAACATAATCCAGGTCCCCTTCGTCGTATCGCTCATTGCGGCTGGAGTTGTGGCCGCTTCTTTTGCCTTTCTCATCAGCTTTCCGGTTCTGCGCGTGCGGGGTGATTATCTGGCGATCGTAACCCTGGGCTTCGGGGAGGTCATCCGGGTACTCTGCAATGCCGGCCAAAGCGTCACGAACGGGCCGCTTGGGCTCAAAGGTCTCTATCCGCATACAAACCTCTGGTGGTCATGGGGTGTGGCAACTCTGACGGTGGTCGTCATTCAGCGGTTGATCAACAGCAATTACGGCTTGGCGGTGAAGGCGATCAGGGAGGACGAGACGGCTGCAAGGGCGA
>Ga0074046_10001349_pt1 | contig 22335 bp, 19 predicted proteins | sample BogForMeECP23OM3_FD_94441 | JGI IMG/M metagenome (GOLD analysis project Ga0074046, IMG submission 94441) | Bog forest soil microbial communities from Calvert Island, British Columbia, Canada - Bog Forest MetaG ECP23OM3 | ecosystem: Environmental > Terrestrial > Soil > Wetlands ...
AGTCCAAGCATGGAGGGCAACCTGGGGATTCTCGAAAGCGACTTCCGCGCCATCCCTTAGGGCGGCTACTGCCCGGTTCCTGACAGGTTCACAGTTCGCGGCCCGCTCGAGCCGTTGTTGTTGACCGTGAGGAGGCCGGCGCGCAGTCCCTTTGCGGTCGGAGCGAAGACCACGGCATAGGTGCATTTCTTTTTTGGTTTCAGCGCTCCGCCGCAGAGCTTCGAGAGCGTGAAGTCGCCAGTCACCTGCGCACCGATCAGCGTTATCGACACGTTGCCGGCGTTGGCCGCGGTTACTTTCTTTGCATTGCTCTTCTTGCCTAACTTCGCGGCAAAAGTCGCGGAGCTTGGCGAGACAACCAGCGCCGCTGCTACGGTCGGCATCGGCGTCGGCGTGAAGGTCGCTGTTACAGTGGGCGTCGCCGTCGCGGTCGGCGTTGCGGTCGCAGTTGGTGTTGCGGTCGCAGTTGGTGTTGCGGTCGCGGTGGCGGTCGAGGTGCGCGTCGAGGTTGCCGTCGCGGATGCCGTCGGCGACGCTGACGCTGTTGCCGTCGCGGTCGCCGTGGCAGTCGCGGATGGCGTGGCAGTAGCGGTCGGCGTGAAGGTCGCTGTTACAGTGGGTGTCGCCGTCGCCGTCGTCGTCGCCGTGGCGGTCGCAGATGGCGTGGCGGTCGCGGTCGGCGTTGCGGTCGCGGTGGGCGTCGCGGTGCCGGTGGCAGTCGCGGTGATTGACGGAGTTGGTGTCGGAGTTGGGGTTGCGGAACCCGTGGCGGCCGGCGTTGACGTGGGCGTCGTGCCGGGCGATCCCTCGCCGGTCAGCTCAAATATCCCGCGCCCATGGGTTGCGGCGAAAACTACGCCGCTCAGATTCTGCTCGATATCGAAAACTGCGACTGCAGGAATCACCCCGAGATTGAATGGCGCCCAAGTCGATCCGCCGTCGGTCGTCCTGAACACACCGATGTCGGTCGCGGCCAGCACCGTGTTCGCCGTGGGGTCATTGCGATCGACCAGCAATCGCAACACCGGAACGTCGGGCAGCGCATTTGCGGGCGGCGGACTCTGGAGGGTCGGATTGCCGTCGGCCTGCGTCCATGAACCGCCGAAGTCCGTGGTCACGAAAATGTGACCGATACCGGTAGCCGACGTGAACCCCGAAAGGCTCAGGTAGGCGACGCTGTAATCGAACGGGTCAACGGCAATTCCGGTCGCCTGCGTGGAATTCGGAAATACAATCGGCGGCAGTTGCGAGGTCTTGTCGGTCCACTCGGCGCCATTGGGCTGGCTGGCGCTGACCTGGAGGTCGGCCTGGTCGGTGGTGAAGATTTTGAAGGGCGTTGGACGAAAGGTCGTGTTGGTCTCCATCGAGAGCGCGTACGCCTTGGTATCGTCAGAAGGCGCGATCTCGAGATCCTCGAGCGCGCACGCGCCGCTGTTGCATCCGCCGGTCAAATCCTGAGTCGTTTGCGGCGCCCATGTCGCCATCGCGTCATTCGACACGTAAACCGAATGCGCGCCAAACAACACGCGCTCGGCGACTGCCGGATCGCTCGCCAGCGGAGGATAGTAGGCTGCGCCGTCGTCGCCCGCCGTCGCCATCGCAGTCTGCAGCGCCGCGCTCGAAGCGGCAGAATTGAAAGTGACTCCGCCGTCGGTCGAGCGCGAAACGCATGGTCCGACCGAAGTGGTCGCGAACGTATGATAGGCGAACAGCGGATTGACAATGTCGAAGAGCGCGAATCCGCCGTCGAGGTTGTCCACTTCTGTCCAGCTCGACGCCGGCGGCTGCGTAGCCGCGAAGAGCGCGGTGCCGTTGTCCTGAAATTCCGCCAGCGCCACTGTGCTGTTAATTGGATGAGGACCGACCGAATCCGCTTGGGCGGCGCTGATGCTCGCGTTGAGGGCGGCCCAGCTGAGAGTGCCGGCGTCGAAGCGATAAAGCCCGCCGTCGTTGCCGAGGAAGAAGCTGTGCGCGCTTGCGGGATCGAACGCGATCGCGTGTTGATCCGAATGCGTTCCACCGCTGGGGGCGAGCGAAGTCCAATTGCCGCCGGAGTTGATCGAGCGGTAGATTCCGACGCCGCCGAACACGATGGTTGCGCCGGTTGCGTCGGCGGGATCGATCGCCAGCGTTTGGTCGAAGAATGACTCGGAAAAGTTGCTCGAGCTGGATCCGTCGATAGTCTTGCTGCCGACCGTCGCGCTCGGCACCGACGCCTGAGTCCAGGTGATTCCGCCATTGGCGGATTTGTAGAATCCCGCGAACTCGATGCCGTCAGCCGCGCCGATCATGGCATACGCAACGCCGTTTGCGGCAGCAACGCTCGCGCGGCCGACGCCGCCGCTCAAGTTGGGCAGGCTGGCGGGTGTCCAGCTGAATCCGGAATTCGACGAGCGGAACACGCCGACTCCGAGAATCGATACCAGAACGGCGGCCGGTGACGCGGGATCGATCACCACCGACTCTGCAGGACATGGATCGCTGGTGAAGTACGGGCATGCGCCGAAGGTGCCAGCGGGATATGGAATCCAGGACTCGCCGCCGTCGGCCGAGCGCCATAGGCCGTCTTGACTGAAATCTCCCGCGACCCATGACGCGTCCGCCCGGTTCGCGCTCGAGCCGTAGGTTACTGCCGCGTAGATTGTTCGCGGCGTCCGCGTGGTATCGACCGCGATTGAGGCGATCGACGCGTGCGCGAACTTGCCTGCGCCGAGTTGCGTCCAGGTATTGCCGAGATCGCTCGAGACGAACACTCCCTCGCCATAGTATGAATCCGCCGAGCCGTTGCCTTCGCCACTGCCGACGTAGAGCGTTGGATTTGGACTGGTGGTGGTGTCGAGCGCGAGCGCGCCGACCGACAACGTGGGCTCGAGATCGAATATCGGCACGAACGGCGCGCTTGCATTGGCACGCATCCAGACTCCCCCGTCGCCGGTGCCGGCGAACATCCGTCCGCTCACGGTCGGGTCTGCGATCAGCGCGGTAACCCGTCCCGTCGCGCCGGCGAGCGCGCCCCCGATTGAAATTCCGCCGAAGGCGGGGATCTCATTAATCAATGGCAGGGGACCAAGCGCGCTCCACGCGAAAGAAGCAGCCGCTTGCGTCGAGTCCGTCGCATCCAGCTTGGCGCTTGCGACTGCTTTGCGCTCCTGCCAGCGCATCTGGGCGATCGCCGCGCCGTACGCACCAGGCGGCACTCCAAAGTTCAGTCCGCGCCGGCTGAGAAAGAATGCCTCGCGCGCCACCCGGTCGCGCGCGTGCAGCGATCCGGGCGCGTCGCGGTTAGCGCGTGCCGATCGCGAGGTTGCGCTCTGCGGAAGAGACAGGACTACCCCGAGACCGGCTGTGAGCAGCAAGCCGCCCGCGGCGGCGAGCAGCCATGGCGAAAAACGTCTGGACAAAGCGAAGACCCCCCCTTCGGCCTGCGTCCAGTAGTCACTTTACTCCCGCAGTATATACGAACCAACTATATAATGAGTAATTAGTCGATTACCAATTTAGTATTGCTCCCGTCTATCTGAGTATTCCTTTGCCTATGATAGGCAGCGCTTGGCCCTGCCGCTGTACGCGGAAGGGCTGGAGTGCCGGACGAATGAATCCGGGCTACGACGGTCAGGATGCGGCGGGAGTGCTGTCCTTCGCCTTCTGGGAAAAATCGGGGAGCAGCCGCAAGCCTGTTCCCGATTGAATCGAGCGGCGCGCGCGCACCAGTGCTCGAAGGAATACGCCTTGTATTTTCGGGGCTGCTGGTTGTAGAGAAACTAAGTCAACGTTCGTCGGGCTCATGGGGAGAGACGGCATGAACAGTTTCGTGGCGAGTCGAACGCTCACTGAATATCCGCGTGGCGCCCATCGATGGTCTCTGCTGCTGCTGACGGTGCTCGCTTCGATTCTGGGCGCGTACGACTTCCAGCTGGCTCCCCTGCTGCCGATCCTGCTTCCGTATCTGCACATGAGCCACGTCGCGTACGGCGCATTCGTAACTTTCGCCGTGCTGATTTCCGGAATCTCCGCGTTTTTCGGTGGTCCGCTGGCCGACCGCTACGGCCGCGTCCTCATCATCGACATATGTCTTGGCCTGGTCACCGGCCTGTTGTTCCTGAACGTGTTGATCACCGGCATCGTCTCGTTCGTGATTTTGCGCACCTCGATGGGAATCGTGGCCGGCCTGACGGCCGGCGCCCTGGCGGCGCTGGTGCGCGATATGTCGCCGCGGCTTAGCCGCGCGCTGGCCTTCGGACTGCTGACGATCGGTCCGGTCGGCGCGAACTTCCTGGCCAACTTCGTGGCGGGAGCGACGCTGCCGATTTATCACAGCTGGCAATCGCAGATTTGGATAATGGGATTCTTCGCGGTCGGGATGTACATCCCGATTGTGTTGTGGCTGTGCGATCTCAGTCCCGAACTGCGCATGCAGATTATGAAGACTGAAATCCAGGCGCTCGCCGCCGAGGGACGCCTGCCCTCCGCCTCCGAACTTCCTTCCAGCACCAGCGACGCCTTCCGGCGCCTGCTCGGTCATCTGGAGGTCTGGCTGCTGGTCATCGGGGCAACCGCGAACCTGACGCTGTATTTTGCGATCCAGGGCTTCGGGCCGTTGATGTTCACCGAGGCGTTTCATTACACACCGGCCGAAGCGGCGAAGATGAATGAATACTTCTGGCTGGCGAACCTCGCCGCCCTGGTGATAACGGGGCTGATCTCGGATCGCCTGCAAACACGCAAGCCGATCGCAATCTTCGGCGCGACGCTCGCCGCGATCCTGATGGCCTGGTGGATTCCAAAATTCGGCGGCGCGGTTCCACACGCCACGCTGGCGATGGTCGCGTCGCTGATGGGATGCTTCCTGGCGATCGGCTACGTGCCGTGGGCTGCCCAGTTCTCCGAGGCTCTCGAGGACGTCTCCCCCGCTCTGCAAGCGACCGGATGGGCCTTCTTCGGGCTGGTCGCGCGCGGGTGGGTCGCAATCTCAGCGCCGCTGTCGCTCTACGTCGCGGTTCATTACGGATGGGGTGAGTGGGTCAAAGTTGCGCTGGGCGGAATGATAATCTACATCGTCGCGATGGCGTTCACTCGCGGCCATGCGGCGGCTGAAAAACACGCTCGAACCGGGCCAGCGACCGATCACGCCGCCGCCGGCGGCTGATTTCCGCAAACGGGGGTTCGTCGGGATGACGCAAAAAAAGAACGCGCGGGCATCGCGACCGATGCGAGCTAACCTAACCCCTAACCCCTTCTAACAGGGCGCAGCCCGCATCTTCTCTTTCTTCCTCACTAAGGTGCAGGGGTTACCCCTGCCCAGGGATGCGCGAAACCCAAGGTGGGTTTCGCATACAATTAAGTTCTCCCTTTGACTCTCCGCTACGCGCGCGCAATGCGGGGCGAGGCTGTTTCTCGCGCGCCCTTCTTCCTGTTAGCTTCAATGCGTACTTGCGGCCCGTCCGCGACGACGGCCGCGCTTACAGAATCGAAGACGCAAATGACCGATCGACTCGAATCCAGCGCGACGCCGAAACCGCGCCATGCATTACTCACCGGATGGGGCCGCTATCCGCTCTCAGAGAGCGACATCTACCGGCCCGAGAAAATCGCCGAACTGCAAGCGGTCGTGACCGCCGACGCGACCTCGCTAATCGCGCGCGGCGCCGGCCGTGCCTATGGTGATGCGGCGCTGAACGATCAAAATCGCGTCGTCGATCTGACGCGCCTCAATCGGATGCTCGCCTTCGACGCTGCCACCGGCATCCTGCGATGCGAGGCCGGCGTCACTATCGCGGAGTTGATCGACGTCTTTATGCCGCGCGGTTTCTTTCCGCCGGTCACGCCGGGCACCCGCTTCGTCACGCTTGGCGGATCGATCGCCGCCGACGTGCACGGCAAGAATCACCATCGCGACTCCTCATTGGCCTCGCACGTAACCAGCTTCGACCTGATGATCGCGTCGGGCGAGGTGCTTAGATGCTCGCGCGAGGAAAACGCCGAGCTGTTCCGGGCGACGGTCGGCGGGATGGGCCTGACCGGCGTGATCCTCGAACTTGAACTAAGGATGCGGCGCGTCGAGAGCGCTTATCTCGATGGCGAGTTGACCCGCGCGGGCAATATCGACGCTGCGATCGAGGCTTTCGAGCGCGCCGACGCCGAATGGGGCTATTCGGTCGCGTGGATCGATTGCGCCAGCCGGATGGGCGCGCTGGGCCGCTCGGTGCTCAACGTCGGCAACTTTGCGACGCTGGACCGGCTGCCCCGGAATCTGGCGCAGAATCCGCTGGGCACGATACCGCGGCTCAGCCCATTGGTTCCATTCGACCTTCCGGGATTTGCGCTGAATTCGCTTACCGTCAAGGCGTTCAACGCGGTCTACTATGCCTTTCATCGCGAGACCGCGGCGCACACCATCTTCGACTACGAAAGTTTTTTCTACCCGCTCGATTCGATCCGGAACTGGAATCGAATCTATGGCAAACGCGGCTTCGTGCAGTATCAATGCGTGTGGCCGCCGGGCGAGAGCCGCGCGGGCCTGGTCGAAGTGCTCGAAGCCATCAGCCGCAGCCGGCGCGGATCGTTTCTCGCCGTACTCAAAAAGTTCGGCGCGCAGGACGGCCTGCTTTCCTTCCCGATGCCCGGCTACACGCTCGCACTCGACTTCCCGATGACGGAAGGACTGCTGGAATTTCTCGACTCGATCGACGCGATGGTGCTCAAGCGCGGTGGGCGCGTGTACCTGGCCAAGGATGCGCGCCTCTCTGCCGAGACGTTTCGCGCGATGTATCCGAATCTCGCCAAGTGGCAGGCGGCGAAGGCCGTTGCCGATCCCGACAACCGCTTCTCGTCGAGCCTGTCGCGCAGGCTTGGGATGTGTCCCGCCTGAAAGACGGCGCAAGTTCTATCGCACGATGACAAAAGTTCTTATTCTTGGCGCCACCAGCCCAATCGCGCGTGCACTCGCGCTTCGCTTCGCATCCGATGGAGCGCGCTTGTACCTCGCCGCCCGCGACGCCGATGAGGCTCGGCGCGTTGCGGAAGATATCAGCGTTCGCGCGGGAGTGACCGCTCTTTCCGGGACCTTCGACGCGTCGGATTTTGCCTCGCACGACGAGTTCATCCGCCGCGCCGCGAGCCAGCTCGGCGGACTCGACGGAGTCGTCGCATGCTTCGGCACGCTCGGCGACGAAGACGCCGCTCAGACCGACCCCGGCGCCGCGCTTGCCACGATTCATCAGAACTTCACCGGCGCCGTGTCCTTGATTACTCTCGCCGCCCGCCATCTCGAACAGCAACTCTCCGGTTTCATCATCGTGATCGGATCGGTCGCCGGCGAGCGCGGTCGCGCACGCAATTATGTGTACGGCTCGGCCAAAGGCGCGCTCGCCATCTTTGCGCAAGGCCTGCGCGGGCGGCTCGCCGCCAGCGGAGTGCATGTGATGACGGTGAAGCTCGGCACGGTCGATACTCGGATGACCTGGGGACGCGAGGGCGCGCTGCTCACGATTGCGCCCGCCAAAGCCGCCGATCTGATTTACGCGGCGTATCGCAAGCGCGCCGAAGTCGTGTACGTGCCCTGGTTCTGGCGTTTCATCATGGGCGCGATCCGGCTCATCCCCGAAAGCCGCTTCAAACGCGTCAGCTTCTAGCTCGCATTGACTTGACAGTGCCCTAAGATGTTAATGACGAATGGTCGTCAGCATTGAACATTCTTGCGGAGGAAAACAGCGTGACTAGTGGGATTACCGTCGAGGAGCGCCTCGAGCAGATGGCGAGGCGGCTCGAACGCGCCGAACGGGCAAATCGTGCGATGAAAATCTGGGGCGCTATCGCCTTCGCCGCGTTGATCGGTTTTGGATCAGGTCCGTTCGCGTCAACGGTTTTGGCCAAAAAAATTAAACCTCCTCCGGCAAAAATCGCGGCACAGGAGTTCGACCTGGAAACATCCAACGGTACGGCACTTGCGAAACTGGTGCCGTTCGAAGGCGGTGCGGAACTCATATTCTTAAACGGCTCCACCACCCGAACCAGCGTCGGCTTTAATGCGACTAACGGAGGAGGCGTCGCCAGCTTCGATTCCAACGGGACGCTGCGGGCGGAATTAGGTACCGATCCGACCGGCGCGGCACATAACGGCCTAGGGGTATATGACGCGAGCGGAAACGTACGTCTCGGCGTCACTCAAAGTGTTGCCAACGGAAACGCCTTCTTTATCAAAGATGCGGACGCAACGCTGCGAGGATCCCTCTTTTCCGATGACGCAGGCGATTCCATTAGTCTTAACCTACTTGACGCGACCGGGACGTTCCGGACTGGTCTCGTCTACGATCCAACCACCCACTTCTTCAACGGGTTCACGACTCAAGATGGAAGCGGCCATACCCTGTCGGCTTTGGGCAATACTTTGGCCGCAAGCGGAATACTTGCGGCGAACGATTCTTTCATGACGCTCTTTGATACGACTGGAACGACCCGCGTCACTGAGTTCCAGAACAGCACGAACGAAGGCGGCGTTAACTTCGCGCCCGGTAGTACGACTCCTGGGACTGGCTGGGGCAACCCCTGAGGTGATCGCGGTCAGCCGGGTAGTTTGACCGCTGAGGCGTCGCACCAAGGCGAACCAGAGCCGGTGCGGAGTCATCGCTGGACGAGACTCAAAAAAAAAGGCCCGCGAGATGCGCTCGCGGGCCTTCGTGCATTCGATCCAAATGTTCGCCGATCAGTTCACCGTCCAGGTATCACCCTTGCTCAGCAGCTCCTTCAAGTTGCCCGCGCCCTGCTTGGCCTTGGCGTCCGCGAGCTGCTGGTTCATAGCTCCGTCGTAAGTCGCCTGCGACACCGCGTAGAACACTCCCACCGGCGTCGGCAGAGGAGACTCGAAGTGACCAAGCATGAACGCCAGCGAGAGATTGGTCTCGTCGTGCACGACGAGGTCCTTCTCCGTCACGGTCGCGTCAAGCTGCACTACCTCGGGCCGCATCCCGTTCATCCTGATTCCCTTGTCGCGATTCTTGCCGAAGATGAGCGGTTTGCCGTGCTCGAGAACCAGCTGATGGTCCGCCTTGAGCGCCTTGTCGGTGACATCGTTGAAAGCGCCGTCGTTGAAGATGCTGCAGTTCTGCAGAATCTCGATGAACGACGTGCCGCGATGCTCATGCGCGCGCTTGAGCATCTCGCCGAGATGCTTCTGCTCGATGTCGATCGAGCGCGCAACGAAGGTCCCGTGCGTGCCGAGCGCCACCGTGATCGGATTGAACGGATAATCAATCGAACCGGCCGGCGTGGACTTGGTAATTTTGCCCACTTCCGAGGTCGGCGAGTATTGGCCCTTGGTGAGTCCGTAGATTCGATTGTTGAAGAGCAGAATCTTTATATCGACGTTGCGCCTGAGCGTGTGGATTAGATGATTGCCCCCGATCGAGAGCCCGTCGCCATCGCCGGTCACCACCCACACGTCGAGGTCGGGCCGTGAGATTTTAAGCCCCGTGGCGATCGCCGGCGCGCGGCCGTGAATCGTGTGGAAGCCGTAGGTGTTCATGTAGTACGGAAACCGGCTCGAGCATCCGATCCCCGAGATGAAGACCGTGTTCTCGGGAGCGATGCCGAATTCCGGCATTGTTTTTTGCACCGCGGCCAGAATCGCGTAGTCGCCGCATCCGGGGCACCAGCGCACTTCCTGATCGGAGACGAAATCCTTGCGGTTAAGAACGGTTGCCATTTTCGATCAGCCCTCCAGGACCCGGTTGATGCGGTTTTCGATCTCGCTGACTTTGAACGGACGGCCCTGGATTTTGTTGAACCCGAAGGCGTCGATCAGGTACTCGGCGCGCACCAGCTTGAGCAGTTGTCCCATGTTCATTTCCACGACCATCACCTGCTTGAAACGCTTGAGCGTCTCGCTCAAGTCGCCGGGCAGAGGATTGAGATAGCGCAGATGCACGTGCGAGACTTTCTTGCCTTTGGCGCGCACACGCTTGACGGCTTCGCGAATCGGACCATAGCTCGAGCCCCATCCGAGCACGACCAGGTCGCCGCCGCCGGCATCGCCAAATACTTCGGTCGGCGGAATCTCGCGCGCGATACCCGCAACCTTGCGCGCCCGGGTCCGCACCATCAGCTCGTTGTTGGCCGGCGAATGGCTGACGTTGCCGGTCAGGTTTTCGCCCGACAGTCCTCCGATGCGATGCTCGAGACCCTTGGTCCCCGGCACCGCCCACGGACGCGACAGCGTTTCCGCGTCGCGGGCGTAGGGCAGGAAGCCCTCTGGATTGCTCGCGAATTCAACTTTGATCGGCGCAAGCTTGTCCGGGTCGGGCAGCAGCCACGGCTCCGCACCGTTGGCCAACTGGCCGTCGGTGAGCAGGATCACCGGGGTCATGTACTTGACCGCGATTCGCACCGCCTCGTACGCACAATCGAAGCAGTCGGCCGGCGTCGACGCCGCGATAATCGGAACTGGCGACTCGCCGTGGCGTCCGTACATCGCCTGCATCAAATCGGCCTGCTCGGGCTTGGTCGGCATTCCGGTGGACGGTCCCGCGCGCTGGACGTCGGTAATCACCAGCGGCAGCTCGACCTTCATTGCCAGCCCGATCGCCTCGCCCTTCAAGTTCATGCCCGGGCCCGAAGTCGTGGTGATTGCGATCGCTCCGCCGAATGCCGCGCCAATCGCCGAGCACACGCCGGCAATCTCGTCCTCGGCCTGGAAAGTATAGACCGGGAAATTCTTGTAGCCCGAGAGGTCGTGCAGGATATCGCTGGCGGGCGTAATCGGATACGAGCCCAGAAACAGCGGACGACCCGCCTTTACCGCAGCCGCCACGAAACCCAGCGCGGTCGCACTATTGCCAGTGATATTGCGATAGTGGCCGGGGGCGATTCGCGCGGCAGGCACCTCGTACGAGCTCGCGAACATCTCGGTCGTCTCACCGTAATTGTACCCGGCCGTGAGCACGCGAATATTGGCCTCGATCAGCTCGGGCGCCTTCTTGAACCGGACCTTGAGGGACTCGATCGTGCTGTCGATCGGCCGCTGAAACAGCCACGACAGCATCCCGAGCACGAACATGTTGCGGCATCGGAACGCCGCGCGATTATTGAGCCCCAGCCCGTGCACCGCCAGCGACGTGAGCTTGCTCACATCGACTTCGATCACCTGGAATTTGTCGAGCGAATGATCCGTCAGCGGATTGCTCGCGTAGCCGGCGCGCTTGATGTTGGATTCGTTGAACGCCTCGCGGTCCACGATTATCACGGCGTTGGGCTGAAGATCCTCGAGGTTGGTCTTCAGCGCCGCGGGATTCATCGCGACCAGCACGTTGGGCTCGTCGCCGGGGGTGAAGACCTCGTTGCTTGAAAAATTCAGCTGAAAGCCGCTGACTCCAGCCAGCGTTCCCTGCGGCGCGCGGATTTCAGCGGGATAGTCGGGCAGCGTGGCGATATCGTTACCGGCCAGCGCCGATTCGGACGTGAATTGCATCCCCGTCAACTGCATTCCATCGCCCGAGTCGCCCGCAAACCGGATAACGACCTGGTCGCGCTTCAGATGCGGCTTGGGCGCGGCGGATTCATGCGACTCGGCAGCTTGTTCAGCCGCCTCAGGTGGTACAGCCATCTCAGTCCAATCTCCTTGTGGTTAGAAGCTGATTGAAAATTACTCCGATATATCGAAGCACTGCAAATATTCGAACACGCGGATTTAAAGCATAGCTAATCTAACCGAGCCATAAAAGACCCATTTTTGCCCGCCCGATCAGCGAATCCGAAACTCGGTGAACTCACCCGCAAAACCCAGCCAGTCTTCGCGTACCTCAGTTACGTGCGCCGATGGCGTGCCCAGATGTGCCCACGCCGCCAGCATCTGCAAATTCTCCCTGCTGCCTTCCGCGACGATTTCGACCTCGCCGCCCGGGAGATTGCGCACCCATCCGGCAAGTGCGAGATCTTTCGCCTCGTCGTAAGCCGAGAATCGAAAGCCGACTCCCTGCACCCGCCCGCTGATTATCAGATGCAGCCTCGCGCGCCCCGATTGCTCTTGAGTCGTCATGCTTCCAATACTTCGCCCCAGTCGGGATGTTGCGTTCCGCGCGACTTGTTACCCGCCTCGCCCGTTCTGTTACGGGAGAGGCCGCGCCCTTGGCGCGGGTGAGGGTGCAGATTTCACGGGAGAGGTTAGGTGAGGGTTCTGGATCGATCGCCGGCTCACGATTCGCCCGCAAGAATCGACACGAGCCCCTGCTCGTCGAGCACCCTCACTCCCAAATCATTTGCCTTCTTCAGCTTCGAGCCCGGCTCCGCGCCCGCGACCACGAAGTCCGTCTTGCGGCTGACCGATGACGTGACTCGCCCCCCTGCCGCCATGATTTTGCGCTCGGCATCCTCCCGCGTCATCGATTCGAGCGTCCCGGTCAGCACGAAGGTCTTGTCGCGGACTGCGCCGCGCCCCTCGAGCTGGACTGGCGGTTCGACCTCCAGAATTTTGATCAAGCGCTTGACGGTCTTCAGATTTCGCGGCTCGTCGAAGTACTCGCGGATGCTGTGTGCAACTTCCTTCCCGATATCGCGCACGCCGAGCAAATCGTCCTCCGCGGCGCTCGCCAGCGCGTCCATCGTCTTGAACTTCAACGCCAGTTGACGCGCAGTATGCTCGCCGACGTGCCGTATCCCAAGCCCGTTGATAAACCTGTCGAGCGAAGTCTTGCGCCGAGCCGCGATCGCGTCCAGGACGTTGCGCGCGCTCTTGTCGGCCATTCGATCGAGCCCGGCGAGTTGCTCCTTCGTCAGCTCGAATAGATCGTCGAGTTCCTTCACCAAGCCCTTCTCGACGAGTTGCGCGACCAGCTTGTCGCCCAACCCTTCGATATCGAGGCAGCCCTTCGACGCGAAATGGCGAATCGATTCGCGCATCCGCGCCGGGCAATTCGCATTGACGCAGAAGTAACCGACCTCGCCCTCCTCGTGGACGATCGCCGCACCACACTCCGGGCAATGGGTGGGCATCTCAAACGGCTTCGCGCGCGGATGCCCTTCCGTGGTGACCCGGATGACGTACGGAATCACGTCGCCGGCGCGCTCGATCAGCACGGTGTCGCGCTCGCGGATGTCCTTGCGCCTGATCTCGTCGAGGTTGTGCAGCGAAGTATTCGAAATCGTCACGCCGGCCAGCTGCACGGGGCGAAGCTTGCCGACCGGCGTGAGTGAACCGATTCTGCCGACCTGCACATCGATCTTCTCGACCACCGTCTCCGCCTGCTGCGCCTTGAACTTGTACGCAATCGCCCAGCGCGGCGAACGCGACACCTCGCCGAGCTGCTCCTGGAGCGCGTAGGAGTTCACCTTGGCCACCACGCCATCGGCCTCGTAGTCCAGCGCGTGGCGTTTTTCGGTGACTTCGTTCCAGTATTCGAGGATCGCGCCGATGCCCTTGCATACGCGCGACAACGGATTCACGCGCAACCCCAGCGCTTTGATCCCTTGCAGAAATTCCCACTGCGATTTGAACGTGACGCCTTCGATCACGCCCGGCGCGTACAGAAAAACGTCGAGCGGCCGCGACGCGGTGATCTTCGGATCGAGCTGGCGAAGCGCTCCCGCCGCGGCGTTGCGCGGATTGGCGAACACCGGCTCGCCGGCCTCGTCGCGCTCCTGATTCAGCCTTGCAAACCCCGTCCGCGGAATGATCACTTCGCCGCGCACTTCGAGCAGCCGCGGGATTTTGCCGTGCTCGGGACGGCGCAGTCTGAGCGGCACGCTCTTGATCGTGCGGATATTCTGGGTGACGTCCTCGCCGTTGATTCCGTCGCCGCGGGTCGAGCCGACGCTTAGCCGCCCGTCTTCGTAAACCAGCTCGATACCGAGTCCGTCGAGCTTGACCTCGGCGACGTACGCGACATCGGCATCGGATTTCAGCAGCCGCTTGACGCGTTTGTCGAACTCGCGCATCTCCTCGGCGTCCATCGCGTTGCCGAGCGACATCATCGGCCGCCGATGCGCCACGACGCCGAATTTTTCGCTCGGCGCCGCACCCACCCGCTGCGTGGGCGAATCGGGCGTGGCAAGCTCGGGATGCGCCCGCTCGAGCGCCTCGAGCCGGCGCATCAGCTGGTCGTAATCGGCGTCGGAAATGTCCGGATCGTCGAGGACGTAGTAGCGATAGTTGGCGCGGTCGATCGCGTCGCGCAGCTTTTCAGCTTGCGCGGCGGGCTTGTGCGAATCCTCACGCATGGCTGGAGTTCACGACTATCGCGCGAATTCCCCGGCTAGCGGCGCGGGCAGCCCATCGCGTCGAGGAAATCGTCGAGCGTCGGAAATCGCATGTACATGTTGTGGCGCTTCTGATCGCCGATCGTCGTGCTCGATTCCGGCGAGTACGCGTGCCCCGGATACACCACCGTCGAGTCGTCGAGATTGCGCAGCGTGTCGTTCAGGCTGTGATACATCGCCTCCGGATCCGAGCCCGGCAGGTCCACCCGTCCGCACGAGTTCACGAACAGCGTGTCGCCGGAAATCAGGTTGCCCTCGACCAGGAAGCATTGCGAGCCCGGCGTATGCCCCGGAGTATGCAGGAACTTCACCTCGAGCTCGCCCACTTTGACCGTGTCGCCCGCATCGACCTTCACCAGGTCGGAGTCCGACAATCCCGCGACCTGCTTCACCCCGTCGGCCTCGTGCTTGTTCACATAGACCTTGGCCTTGACGTGTTCGAGCAGCTTGGCGGCGCCCTCGATATTCTGGCCCATCATGTGCCCGCCCAGATGATCGGGGTGATAGTGCGTCAGCAGGAGTTTGTCGATCTCGTAACCTTCCCGCTCCACATATGTGCGTATCGCCTCGACGTCCCACGCGGGATCGACGACCGCGAGCTTGCGCGTGACCGGATCGCCGATCAGGTACACGAAATTCGCCATCGGGCCGAGCTGCGCCTGTCGAAGATAGATTTTCCTTTCGCTGGATTCAGCCATCGCCAAATTCCCCTCACTCAGGATTTCACGCTGCCGCCGCGGCCCGGCTTACTCTTCGCCGCGCGCGCCGTCTTCTGGTCCTCTTCGATCCGCAGCGCCCGGTCCCACAGAAATTCGGGCTCCCCGAGCCGCTTCGCAACCCATCGCGACTGCACGAACAGATGATCGCTCAGCCGGTTCACATAGATGATGAGATTATCGTTGATGTCCTCTTCACGCTTCAGCCGCCAGCATTCGCGCTCCGCACGCCTGCACACCGTGCGCGCCTGATGGATGAACGCGTTGAGCACGCCGCCGCCGGGCAGCGTGAAAGATTTCAGCGGCGCGAGCTCCTTCTCCATCGCGTCCATCTCAGCTTCGAGCCGCTTGATCTCGCCGGCGCCCATCTTGTGCATCTGCGGATATTCGCCGTCGGGCGGCGTGGCAAGTTCACTGCCCAGGTCGAACAATTCGTTTTGTATCCGCCGCAGGGTCTCCGCATACGGCTCGAAGTCGGCGCCGAACCCGTCGCGATAATCCGGGATGTAGGTGCGAACGATTCCGATGATCGAATTCAGTTCATCGATCGTTCCGTAGGCCTCCAGCCGCGCGCTCTCCTTGGGCACGCGCTTGCCGCCCACCAGCGCGGTATTCCCCTTGTCGCCCGTGCGCGTGTAAATCCGGGTCAGGCGTATCGCCATTACACGCCCGCCTTGGTCCGCTGCGCCGCGTACGCGGCGTCGCCCAGCTCGGTCGTCACTGGCAGTCCCGCGTCCTTCCATCCCGCGACGACGACCTTGCCCGACGCGTCGCGCTGGCCGCCAAAGCCGCCGACCACGTTGGTCAGATCGGTGAATCCCGCATCTTCGAGCATCTCGCACGCGCGCTGCGAGCGTCCGCCCGCCATACATCCGACGACGAGTTTCTTGCCGCGGGGAATTACCTTCTCGGCGACCTCGACAAAGTCGAGATTCATCTGCATCTGCCCCGGACCCTTGGCCACCATCACCGGGATATTGATCGCGCCGGCCGCGTGTCCGGCCGCAAATTCTCCTTCGGTGCGAACGTCGAGATAGAGCGCGTCGGGATTATCCTGCAGCGTTGTGTACGCTTCGGGTGGAACTTGCTGTTTTATCGCCATCGCAAAACCTTTTTTTCAGCGTTAAGACTCTACCAGATCGTCACGGCTTGGTATTTCCTACACGCTCATAATGCACTATCTCGCTTCGCGGTTTGAGTGGCTTCGCCTGCGGCGGATTCTTCGGGTCGGCGTAGCCGAATGGCAGGATCGTGAAAATTGCCCATCCGTCCTTGACCCCGAGCATCGCGCCAATCTTCGTCCCGTCGAAGTTGCCGACCCAGCAAGTGCCCAGGCCTTCCGCCCATCCTGCGTTCGCCATGTTCTGCACCGCCTGCGCGCAATCCACGTCGGCCCAGCGCGCGTTGGCGACGTCCTTGAGCACCACGATCGCCGATGGCGACTCGGCAACGAAGCGGCCCGTCGAGCATAGCGCGCCAATCTCTTTCAACGTGTCGCGATTTTGAATCACGATAAACTGCCACGGCTGCATGTTGCGCGCGCTCATCGCATGGCGTCCGGCCTCGACGATCTTCGAGAGTTTTTCGCGCTCCACCGGTTTGTCCGAGAACGCGCGCTGCACCCGGCGGGAGAGAATCGCTTCAAGAGCGTCCATAGGATGGCGCCTCCATCTGAAATTTCGAATCGGGGCGGCCACCAGTCGAAGCGGCAGCCGCCGACGCCGCCGAACTGACGGCGCTGAAAGCTGAACTGCACCAATCGCTTTGAGGGCGCGGCTTCAGCCGCGCTTGTACACCGAAAATTCGTGCTCGAGTTTCGCCACCCGCTCCTGAATCGACGGCAGGCCTTGAAGCCCAAGAAAAAATCGCACCAATTCATCGTGACCGGCCTGTCCGCCCGGACTCATCACCTCGACCAGCTCCTCGATTAAGCTGGGAAACTTCTCGCTCGGGATGTAGTAGTTCGCCCATCCGAAATTGCAATGGCGATGCAGAATCTTGGCGATTGTCTTCTCGAGCAGTTCGCGCCGGCCGCCTGCGTGCCCTTGTTCGTCGTTCAATGAATCCTCTCCTGCTTGCGATGGCCCCGATGTTTCCGCCGTCTCAGGCGCCCTTCTTCACCGGCGCGGGCGGGGCGGCGTCGGCCCACAAAATCTTGTGATAGTCGAAACGCATGTTCTCGATGATATTGAATTTGACGATCTCGAAATAGGGCGACAGATCGAAATCGCGCGGCGTGATCAGCGTCGGCGAGACCATCCTGAGCGTGCCGTATTGCAACGCGCCGGTCGTCTTCGAGCCTATCGGCCACAGCCTGCGCTGGGGCGACGGCACCGGCGGCGGCAACTGCTGGTAGTTCGGCACGATCGGAAACTTCACGCGATTAAACGACGACGCGATCACGCTGGAACAGATGACTCGGGTCGGCACGCCGCTTCCGAACTGCAGCGCCTGGCGGCGAAAGCGCGGGGGCACCAGGGTCACCGGCAGAAAGTAGCGCGCCAAATCGATTACGTTGCGCAGATCGTAGGTATCGCCCACGCTGCGAATCGCCTCGTCCATCACGTCGGCCAGATCCGCCGCCGACAGGTTGAACGGCCGGCACACGCGGAGGTTGAAGTCGCGATACTTGGACAGCGGCGAGAGCACCACGCCCGCCTCCACGATCGCCTCGACCACCAGGAAGCTCGCTTCCTCGCCGAATCGGGCGACCAGCGGCGCCTTCATCTCGGGATTGCGCCGAATCGGCTCGTCACCGACATACAACGCCGAGTGCGACCACGAGCTTTGAGTCAGGTACTTGATGCATTCGCTGATGCGCTCGTTGCCTTCCACCAATATGACGTCGCCCTTGCGAATGTGACGCTTGAGCGCGGCAATGTCGTTGGGGACGTGGAGGGTGTAACCCTTGACCGGCTTGGTCAGCAGACCGACGGCCCAATCGCTCATCCAGTCCAGCAACCGGGAAATGATCCTCCATTTCTCGCGCCGAGCCATTTCAGTCCAGTTACCCTGTTCGCCTCGAACCTCGATCAGGTCTTGAACTGCCCCACGATTGCGTAGAACGGAACTTTCAGAGTCGCCTGATCCGGGTCGTCGGTCTTTATTGTCAAATCGCCCCGCAGCTGCCCGTCGGGTGTGCCATGCTTGAGCGTGACCGTCACCTTGTATTCCTTGCCCGGCGTGACCAGTTCCGCATTCGCGGCGACGGCAGGGCTGCTGCTCGCCACCTCGAGTACCTTTACCGGATGGGGACCCTGATTGCTCAGCTTGAAAATTCTGACGACGTCCTGGCCGCGCGGAACGAGACCGAACGAAACCTGCGCGGGATCGACATTCAAATCTCCCGTCACGGTTCCGAACACGTCAACCTGCAACGGCACGCGATTGGTTGTGATCTTGATCGAGTCGTCGAACGGCCCCGCCGGCATCGTCTTGAGCAGCGAGACTTTGAGCAGCGCGCCCGGCTTGCCGTCGGGACGCTTTCCCTGCACCACCTTGATCGAAGAATTCGAGTTGCTCTCCGGACCGACCTGGAACGGCCCGCGCCCGGGATTGAGATCGTTGACCACCACCTCCCTGGTGTCTTCGCTCCCCTTCTTCACGTTGCCAAATGAGATTTGACCCGGCTGCGCCTCGACCTGCTTCTTGACGATCCCCTGCATCGTCATCGCGACCTGCGGATTGGCGGGATCGTTGGTGGACGCCGTGATGGTGCGCACCTGGTGACCCTTCTGAAAGTGGGTGTCGAACGAGACGGCGATTTCGCTCTCGTCGCCGGGCGCGATATGCACCTTCGAGGGATTTCCGGTCGTGCATCCGCATGAGGTCTTCACGCCGCGAATATCCAGATAGCCCTGGCCGTTGTTTTTAATCGCGAAGGTGTGACTGACCATCGTGCCTTCGAGCGCGGTGCCGAAATCGTACAGCGGATTGGCGACCACTGCCTTGGGTGCCTGGCCCGGAGGCGCACTGTTGCCGCCGGGAATCAGCGGATTCATGCCCTCCTGCGCCACAGCCGGCACGCTCGCAATCAAGGCGATTATCAGGGCAAGGAACGCGGGTAAGATTTTTTTCAAGTTGCTCATTTTACTCATGGGCCGGGGCACGGCGCCTCGCGACTCGGCTCTATCAAGCATGGCGCGGAGCGTTGCGGTCAAGAGGCCTTGCTTACCGGCGCGTGGTGCGCGGCGTCGGGCTGGGCCGGTTCATAGCGGGTTAGAAAATCGGTCGAGAATTCGCCGCGATTGAAATCCGGATCGTGCAGAATTTTCAGATGCAGCGGGATGTTGGTCTTGATGCCGTCGATTACATACTCGCGCAGCGCCGCCTTGGCCCGCGCGATCACTTCGACGCGCGTCTCGGCATGCACTATCAGCTTTGCGATCAGCGGATCGTACTGCACCGGCACGCGATAGCCGTCGTACAGCGCCGTCTCGACGCGCACGCCCAGTCCGCCCGGCGGATGGTGATTGGTGACGACGCCCGGCGACGGAATATGACGCTCCGGATCTTCGGCATAGATGCGAAACTCCATCGACGCGCCATCGAACTTCACCTGCCGCTGCTTGAGGCCAAGCCGCTCGCCCATCGCCATCCGGATGCTCTCCTTCACCAGGTCAACGCCCGTGACCATCTCGGTCACGCCGTGCTCGACCTGGATCCGGGTGTTCATCTCTATAAAATAAAACACGCCGCTGCCCGCCAGCAGAAATTCCACCGTGCCGACGTTGGAATAGCCGACCACCTCGGCCGCGCGCACCGCCGCCTTGCCCATCTTTTCGCGCAGCCGCGCGGTCAGAGTCGGGCACGGCGATTCCTCGATCAGCTTCTGATGACGGCGCTGAATCGAGCAGTCGCGCTCGCCAAGATGAATCGCGTTGCGGTGCAAGTCGGCAAGAATCTGAAACTCGACGTGACGCGCGTGCTTGAGGTATTTCTCCAGGTACATCTTGCGCGAGTTGAACGACAACTCGGATTCCCCCTGCGCTTGCGGGAACAGGCGCGTCAGCTCTGCCGCATCGCGAGCGACTCGCATCCCCTTGCCGCCGCCGCCCGCGGCCGCCTTGATCAGCACCGGGTAGCCCAGCCGCTTGGCGTCCGCTTGTGCCTCCCGCAACTCCGTAACTCCGGTGCCCTCGCTGCCGGGCAGGACGGGCACGCCCGCGCGCTTCATGATTCGCCGTGCACGCGGCTTGTCGCCCATCAACCTGATATGCCGCGCCCGCGGACCCACGAAGTTCAGTCCCGAGCGCTGGCATGCCTCCGCGAAGTCGCCATTCTCGGACAGAAAGCCGTAGCCCGGATGCACCGCGTCGGCGCCGAAGGTGGTGGCCGCGCTCAGAATCGCCGGGATGTTCATGTAGCTGTCTTCAGCCGCCGGCGGCCCGATGCATACCGACTCGTCCGCCATCCGCACGTGCAGCGCGTTCTTGTCCGCGGTCGAGTAAACCGCCACCGTGGAAATCCCCAGCTCGCGGCATGCGCGGATTATCCGGATTGCGATTGTCCCGCGATTTGCGATCAGCATTTTCTTGAACATCGATGAGCGCTCCGGCTTCTCAAGTCACTTCGATGATCATCAGCGGTTGACCGTACTCGATAGGATTCCCATTCTCGGCGATGATTCTTATCACCCGCCCCGCGGCGGGCGATTCGATCTCGTTCATCATCTTCATCGCCTCGATTATGCACAGCGGCTGTCCCTTGCGCACCGACGATCCTTCCTCGACGAATGGCGCCGCGTCCGGCGAGCCGGCCCGGTAAAACGTGCCCACCATCGGGCTTTCGATCAGCTTCTGATTCGGCGCCAGCTCGATTCTGCCGGCCGCCTTCGAGCCTTCCTCTTCGGTCGCCTCCACGTGCCGCATCGCCATCTTGATCGGCGAGGCCGCGCGCACCGCCAGATGCGCCTGCGAACCGGCCTCGGTCGCGTCCACCGACGCGCGCCCGCCGGCGCGGACCAGCCGCACCTTGCCCTTCTTGTCTTCTATCTCGAGTTCAACCAGCCCGTAATCCCGCATCAGGACCAGCAGGGTTTTTAGTTCGCGTACTTCCATCTGCTCTCCGTGTCTTCCCGCAACGGCGACTCGCCTGCGCGCTTGATCGTTGCCCGGCATCGCCTTCATCCGCTCCGCCGGCGCGACTCCTCGGCCATCGTGCGCGCGGCTCTGAGCGCCAGGCTATAGCTCTCGGCGCCAAATCCCATGATTCGACCGTGCGCGATGTCCGCAATGGTCGAATGATGCCGAAACGCTTCGCGCCGATACACGTTGGACAGATGCACTTCGATTACCGGAATACTCACGGCCTGTATCGCGTCGCGAATCGCAACGCTGGTGTGCGTGTAAGCGCCAGGATTGAGGATTAGCACGTCGCACTTGCCGCGCGCCTGCTGAATTCGATCGACGATCCCGCCTTCGCTGTTCGACTGAAACGTCTCAACCTTCATCTCGAGTTCGCGTCCCAGTTGCTTGAGTTCCTTGTCGATATCAGCGAGGCGGGTTCGGCCGTAAATTTCCGGCTCGCGTTCGCCGAGCAGATTGAGGTTGGGTCCATGGATCACCAGCACCGCAATTGGGCCGCTCGCGCCGCCCGATGCCCCCTGGCCAGCCATATCCCGCGCTTTAGCCCTCATCACCATCCCCGCTCCGCTCCTCGCCTCATTGAACCGCACACTGGATGCGACTGCAAGCGCGGGCATCGGATGCTGTCCACCGGTCAGTCATCACCCGAGTCATCAGAACGCGTTTTGAGGGCATTCTGGTACACTTCGCGACGCTTCATCCCCGTCAGCCGCGCGACCACCGCGCTCGCATCCTTGAGCCCAAGTCCCGCCTCACGCAGAACTTCGAGCGCTTCATCCACGTTAACGGTGACCGAACCCGCCTCCGCGCCGGCGATGCTCGACGTATCCGGCGCGCCTGCGACGACAATCGTGATCTCTCCGAGCGCGGGCGTCGCACGAAAACGTCGTTCCAGCTCGACCAGCGTCCCGCGCGCAGTCTTCTCGTAAGTCTTGGTGATTTCGCTGACCACCGCCGCATCCCGCGACTGTCCGAATGCGGTCGCCATCTCGGCCAGCGTATCGGCCAGCCGGCGCGCCGCCTCGTAGAAAATCATCGTGCGCGGCTCGCGGCGGAGTTCTTCCAGCCGGCTGCGCCGCGCCGCGCCGCGCGCCGGGACAAATCCCTCGAACGTGAACCTGTCGGTCGGGATTCCGGCAATCGACAGCGCTGCGATTGCCGCCGATGCTCCCGGCACCGCCATCACGCGCACGTTTGCCTCCCACGCCGCCCGCACCAGTCGAAAGCCCGGATCGGAAATGGCAGGCGTGCCCGCGTCGGTGACCAGCGCGATTTTTTCTCCCGCCTTC
>Ga0074046_10001351_pt1 | contig 22319 bp, 15 predicted proteins | sample BogForMeECP23OM3_FD_94441 | JGI IMG/M metagenome (GOLD analysis project Ga0074046, IMG submission 94441) | Bog forest soil microbial communities from Calvert Island, British Columbia, Canada - Bog Forest MetaG ECP23OM3 | ecosystem: Environmental > Terrestrial > Soil > Wetlands ...
ACGATCGGGCACATCGATCATGGCAAGACCACGTTGACGGCGGCCATCACCAAGGTTTTGCAGAAGCACAACCCCAAGATCGTGTTCCGTTCCTTCGACTCCATCGACAATGCGCCGGAAGAGCGGGAGCGCGGCATTACCATCGCGACGGCGCACGTGGAGTACGAGACCGCCAACCGGCACTATGCGCACGTGGATTGTCCGGGCCACGCCGACTACATCAAGAACATGATTACCGGCGCGGCGCAGATGGACGGGGCCATCCTGGTGGTGGCGGCCACCGACGGACCCATGCCGCAGACCAAAGAACACGTGCTGCTGGCGCGCCAGGTGGGCGTGCCCTACGTGGTGGTGTTCCTGAACAAGTGCGATGCGGTGGAAGATGCCGAGCTGATTGACCTGGTGGAGATGGAAGTCCGCGAACTGCTGAACAAGTACGGCTTTCCGGGCGACGATCTGCCGGTAGTGCGGGGCTCGGCGCTGGGGGCGCTGAACGGCGAAGCGCAGTGGGAAGCCAAGGTGGAAGAGCTGATGGAGGCGGTGGACAAGAACGTGCCGCTGCCGGCGCGCGACATCGACAAGCCGTTCCTGATGCCGATCGAAGACATTTTCTCGATTCAGGGCCGGGGCACGGTGGTGACGGGCCGCATCGAGCGCGGCAAGGTGAAGGTGGGCGAGGACGTGGAGATTGTAGGCTTTCGCGAGACCCGCAAGACGGTGGTAACGGGCGTGGAGATGTTCAAGAAGCAGTTGGACGAAGGCATGGCGGGCGACAACGCCGGCCTGCTGCTGCGGGGCACGGCGAAGGAAGACGTGGAGCGCGGCATGGTTTTGGCCAAGCCGGGCTCGATCACGCCGCACACCAAGTTCAAAGGTGAAGTGTACGTGCTGTCGAAGGACGAAGGGGGACGGCACACCCCGTTCTTCAAGGGCTACCGGCCGCAGTTTTACTTCCGGACGACGGACGTGACGGGAGTGGCGACGTTGCCGGCGGGCACGGAGATGGTGATGCCGGGCGACAACGTGAGCCTGGAGATTGAGCTGATCACGCCGGTGGCGATGGAGAAGGGCTTGCGGTTCGCCATCCGCGAAGGCGGACGCACCGTGGGCGCCGGCACCATCACCGACATTATTGCGTAGGAAAACCTTCGGAGAGGCTGCGAAAGTGCCTCTCTGATTTCCGCGCTTGGACGCGGACAAGGCCTTGCGCTAGTCGGCCAAGGTGAACGATAAGGAACAGGTCATGCCTAGAGAGATTGTGACGCTGCAATGTGGAGACTGCAAGAACCGCAACTACTCCACCACGAAGAACAAGAAAACGACGACGGGCCGGCTGGAATTCAACAAATTCTGCCGAAAGTGCCGGAAGCACACGTCGCACAAAGAAATTAAGTAGCGCTGGGGACTGGTAACTGGTTATCAGTCGCTTGCGTGGAGGGGCGTAAGCTCAACGGCTAAACTGCCGGTCTCCAAAACCGGACTTGGGGGTTCGAATCCCTCCGCCCCTGCCAGTATTTTGGGAAAGTAGTTGAGGCGCCAGAGCGCCGGAAGAACAGGTATCAGATGGCGAAGTCAGCGATCGTTGAGCGGTTGGATGATAGCAGTCTGGTGACGAAGTTCAAGGCGTGGCCGCAACGCGCCAAGACTTTCTACAGCGACGTGCGCACGGAGATGCGCAAGGTTACCACCCCATCGCGCAAGGAAGTGCAGGGCACAACCACCGTGGTCATCATCACGGTGTTCCTGTTCGGCATTTACTTTGCGGTACTGGACAAGCTGCTCGGGATATCGCTGGATAAGTTGCTGAAGATCTTGACGCATCGTTAATGCGCGTAAACATGACAGAAGAAGAAATCAAATCGGAGACCGACGGCACGGAGCCGGAACAGGCCAATTCTGTAGCTGAGGCAAAACCGGCCGACGATGCTGTTGTCGAATCGCAGCAAACGGGCGAGGATGCCACTGCTGCGGCCGTCGCTGAACAGGCCACTCCGCAGAACCCGAATATGAAGTGGTACATCATCCACACGTACTCGGGATTCGAGCGTAAAGTTAAGGAGTCGCTGGAGTCGCGGGTCCGCGCCTATCCGGAATTGGAGCAAAGAATCGGGCGCGTGCTGATCCCGACAGAGTCGGTGACGGAAGTTCGCGGAGGCAAGAAGTACACCAGCGAGCGCATGTTCTATCCCGGCTACGTGCTGGTCGAAATGGACATGGACGACAACGTCTGGCATGTAGTAAAGGGAACGCCGCGCGTGACGGGCTTTGTAGGCACGGGACAGCAACCCACACCGTTGTCCGAAGACGAAGTGAAGGCGATTGTCTACCGCGTTGCGGACAGCAAAGAGAAGCCGAAGCTCAAGGTCAAGTTCGAAAAGAACGAGTCCGTGCGCATCAGCGAAGGGCCGTTTGCCAGCTTCACCGGCTTGGTTGACGAGGTTAACGAAGATCGTGAGACGCTGAAGGTAATGGTGACTATCTTCGGGCGCTCCACTCCGGTGGAACTGGGATTCGGGCAGGTCGAGAAAGTTATTGCATAAAGAACGCTCAGCCCTGGGCGGCTAAGCGCAGGCTGCGAGGACAGTAGGGATTAGCGATGGCAAAGAAGGCTACAGGTTCGGTGAAGTTGCAGATTGCGGCGGGCAAGGCCACGCCGGCCCCTCCGGTTGGTCCGGCGCTCGGTCAGGCGCAGATCAATATCATGGAGTTTTGCAAGCAGTTTAATGCGCGCACCAGCGCCAAAGAGCTGGATGGGCTGATTATTCCGGTCGTAGTGACGGTTTACAGCGACCGCACATTTTCCTTTATCACCAAGACGCCGCCAGCCTCGATTCTGTTGAAGCGGGCCGCGGGCGTGGCGAAGGGGTCGGGCACGCCGAACAAGGACAAAGTCGGCAAGGTGAGCGAGAAGCAGGTGCTCGACATCGCCAAACAAAAGATGCCGGACTTGAATGCTGCGTCGTTGGACGCGGCGGTCAAGAGCGTGAAGGGTACCGCGCGGTCGATGGGCATTGAAGTGACGGCATAAAACAAGTTTCGCGGTCGCTAGGCCGCGGTCGCAAGTACCACGGCCGTTCGGAAACGGGGATCGGCGGTGGGAGACAAGGAGTGCAATGAGGAAATCCGGAAAGAACATTGAGAAGGCGCGCAAAGCCGTCGAAGCTCATTCGTACACGCTTCAGGACGCGGTGCCACTCTTGCAGAAAGTAAAGTTCGCCAAGTTCGACGAGACGGTGGACTTGACGATGCGGCTGGGAGTCGATCCCAAGCACGCTGATCAGATGGTCCGCGGTACGGTCGTCCTGCCGCATGGATTGGGCAAGTCCAAGAAGGTACTGGTGATCGCCAGCGGCGAGAAGGTGCGCGAAGCCGAGGCGGCAGGCGCAGACATCGTTGGCGGCGAAGACATGGTGGAGAAGATCCAGAAGGAAAACTGGACCGATTTCGACGCCGTCATTGCCACTCCCGACATGATGAAGTCGGTCGGCCGCTTAGGAAAGGTGCTTGGCCCGCGCGGGTTGATGCCTAACCCGAAGACCGGGACGGTAACCTTCGACGTTGCCTCCGCGGTAAAAGAAACCAAGGCCGGCAAAGTGGAGTTCCGCACCGACAAGACTGCGCTGGTGCATGTGCCGGTCGGGAAGATTTCGTTCCCGGCTGAGAAGCTGGTGGAAAATGCAGCGACGGTGATTACCAGCGTAATCAAGGCCAAGCCCAGCGTCGCCAAGGGCAAATACATCAAGGGTTGCTATCTCAGCTCGACCATGGGCCCCGGTGTCCCGATAGACACTGCGGCTGTGGAAGCTGCTGCGCGGTCTTAGTTCGCGCGTTTTGCTGACCCGACAAATCGGCTGACGCCAGTGAGCGCAGCAGAACAAGGATTGAAAGATGGCTGTCACCAAGGCAAAGAAAATCGAGCAGGTCGAAAAACTCACGGAAGAGTTTCAGAGTGCGAGTCACGCTATCGTGGGCACGTTCAGCAAACTGACCGTCGAGAAGGATTTTGAACTTCGCAAAGCCGTTCGCGGAGTGGGCGGACGATATCGCGTGGTGAAGAACACGCTGGCAGAGCGCGCCGCGAAAGGCACACAGGTCGAACAGGCAATGAAAGACCTCGCTGGCGTGACTTCCATCGCTTACACCGGCGGCGATCCTGTCGCCCTGGCCAAGGCGCTCAGCAAGTACGCCAAAGACAACCCGGAATACACCTTCAAGGCAGGCATTGTCGAAGGCCGGGTCATTGCGATAAAGGACATTGATGCGCTAGCCAGCATGCCGTCGAAGGAAGAGATTTACTCGAAGTTGCTCTTCCTGATGACCGCTCCTGCGCAGCGCCTGGTGACCGTCATGAACGCGGTGGGCCGCGATGTGGCGGTGGTGCTGAACCAGGGCGTCGAGCAGAACAAGTTTGCCTCGGGCGAAGCTGCCAGCGCGTAGGCGCGGCGTTAAATCCGACGTTCCCCGGAGTACGGGAGCGAAAACAGGTTTGGAAGTGTAACAGCGCTTCCGAAGGAGATTGCGTTATCTGTTTTGAGGCGTGCAGCCCGCGTGAGTCTGGCATGCGACGGCACATTGGAAGCCTGAGAGACCGATAACGAAATCACATACAACGAATAACGAACAGGTGGAGAAATACATGGCGGATCTGCAGCAGTTGGAAGAACAAATCGTAGGCCTGACGCTTTTGGATGCGGCAGCCCTGGTGAAGAAACTGGAAGAGCGCCTCGGTGTCTCGGCTGCGGCTGCGGCCCCGGTCGTGATGGCGGGCGCTGCTGGCGGGGGCGCCGGTGCGGCTGCTCCGGCGGAAGAGAAGACCGAATTTGCGGTCGTCCTGACGGCGGTGGGCGCAAACAAGATCAACGTGATTAAGGCGGTTCGCGAAGTCACCAGCCTGGGTCTGAAGGAAGCCAAGGACTTAGTCGATGGCGCCCCGAAGACCGTCAAGGAAGGCGTCTCGAAGGAAGAAGCTGAGAACATCAAGAAGAAGTTCACCGAAGCGGGCGCGACCGTCGAAGTGAAGTAAGGGATCCCGCCCCGTTCTGACGGCGGAACGGGGCGACTAACTCCGGGCACGCTGACCGGAGTTATGGCCGCTGCCGCTTCCAGAGTAGGGGGGCGGCGGTTACGTTCCTCTTCACGTTGGAGCGGCCGTGGAGAGGCGCGATGAAGCCGAGGAAGTGGAGCGGTTCCCTTCAGCAGGGACCGCGGAATTCCCGGGCATCGTTGAGGACGAATCCCAAGGCGGATTCGGACATCAAACAGATGAGTGGCAGGCGGCAAGCCCAACCGGAGTCGTGCTAGCTCAGGCGCGACGGTTCGGCTGCTGAGGACAAAGCCTGAAGATACTGGCGCGGGAAGTTAGAAACATCGCGGCACAAAAAGTGCCGAGTTCCCTGACCGAGTGGTCATGGGATTGCACGACGCCTCGAACGGCGCCGGCGGGGATTTCTGTCTCTGCGGGCGCGATAGTCTTTTTACGTGCAATTCTAGCTGCGAATCCTTCTTCTGCTTCAACCTGTCATCCATGCGACGACAGTCATTCCGCGTCGTATTTCCGCACAAAAGCGGCTTGCACGGCCCCGCGCGAGCGGTCTGCCGGCACAGATTGAGGAGCTTTATACATGGCACAACAGAAAACTGCCAATCGAAATCGTTTTGACTTTTCAAAAATTCCAGCGACCATCCAGATCCCGAACCTGATCGAGGTGCAGAAGCGTTCGTATGACCGCTTTCTGCAGATGGATGCGCTTCCCAGCGAACGCGACGATGCCGGCTTGCAGGCGGTTTTTCAGTCGGTGTTCCCCATTACCGACTTCCGCAACGTTTCGCAACTCGACTTCGTCGAGTACGCCATCGGCAACTGGGAGTGCAAATGCGGGCACCTCAAGGGACTGAATCATCTCCGTACCACCTGCCGCAATTGCGGGGCAACGGTGAAGACCGACCCGTTTCATCTGGGCGATGTGCTTTGCACCAAGTGTGGTACGTACAACGCCAATACGCCTGATTTCTGTAACAAATGCGGCGATCCAGTGGGACTGCAGCTGAAGTATGACGTGGCGGAATGCGAGGAGCGCGGGATGACATACTCGGCTCCTCTAAAAGTCACGATGCGCTTGACGATCTACGACAAGGACCCGGACACGGGCAACCGCTCCATTCGTGACATGAAGGAGCAGGAGGTGTTCTTCGGCGACATTCCGCTGATGACGGCCAACGGCACGTTCATCATCAACGGCACCGAGCGCGTCATCGTCAGCCAGTTGCATCGCTCGCCGGGCGTGTTTTTCGAGACGGCCAACAATCGCACGTATTTTCTGGGCAAGATCATCCCCTACCGCGGCTCGTGGGTGGAGTTCGAGTACGACCAGAAGAATGTGCTGTACGTGCGCATCGACCGCAAACGCAAGTTCCTGGGAAGCATCTTCCTGCGCGCCCTGGGCCTGCGTTCGGACGAGGATATCCTCCGCACGTTCTACACGGTGGACCGCATCGCCCTGCACGACAAAAAACTGCACTGGACGCTCGACCCTAACGCTGATCATCCGACGAATCTGGTCGGTATGAAGTTGGCGCACCGCATTGCCACCAAGAGCGGCGAGGAGATCGTCCACTCGGGCCGCAAAGTCACGGCCGCGGTGTTGAAGGAAATCCAGAAGCACCGGATTTCCGAGATTGAGGTCGACCTTAGCGACCTGGAGGGCGCGTTCGTTGCGGCCGACGTGGTGGACACCAACACCGGCGAGGTCCTTCTGGAAGCCAACTCCGAGCTCACGGCCGAGAAGTTGTCGAAAATGTTGGATGCGGGCATTGCGGAACTGCACGTGTTCTTCCCCGAGCGTGATGACGTTGGCACGGTGATCAGCGCCACGTTGCGCCGCGATTCGGTGAAGACACCACAGGAAGCACTGATAGAGATTTACCGCAAGCTGCGCCCCGGAGATCCCCCGACGCTGGATACGGCGACATCGCTCTTTCACGGCATGTTCTTCGACTCGCGGAAGTACGACTTCTCGCGTGTGGGTCGCCTGAAGTTCAACATTAAGCTGTTCGAGAGCGAGGATGCCACCAACCTCGACCACCGCACCTTGGAACCGGATGACTTTTACGGGACCATCCGGTACCTGCTTAAGCTACGCAAGAATATCGGTACGGTGGATGACATCGATCACCTCGGCAACCGCCGTGTTCGCGCGGTCGGTGAGCTGCTTGAGAACCAATTCCGCATCGGTCTGGTTCGCATGGAGCGCGCCATCAAGGAAAAGATGAGCGTGTACCAGGAGATGTCAACGGCCATGCCGCATGACCTGGTGAACGCCAAGCCGGTGATGGCGGCCATCCGCGAATTCTTTGGTTCATCGCAGTTGTCGCAGTTCATGGACCAGACGAACCCGCTTTCAGAAATCACTCACAAGCGCCGCCTGTCGGCGCTTGGACCGGGCGGTCTCTCGCGCGAGCGCGCAGGATTCGAAGTTCGTGACGTTCACCCGACGCACTACGGCCGCATTTGCCCGATCGAGACGCCGGAGGGTCCGAACATTGGCTTGATCTCCTCGCTGAGTTGCTATGCGCGCATCAACGACTACGGCTTTATCGAGTCGCCATACCGCAAGGTGAAGAACGGGCGGGTACTTGATTTCATCAGCGTGGTCAACGCCGGCGATAGCGAGTATCGCGTAGGCGACCACCTTGAGAAAGCGGAAGTGATCAAGGCCAACAATGACCTGAAGGAGCGGCGTAAGAAGCCCATCGACTTTGAGCCGTTCTCCTTCTACCTTTCAGCGTGGGAGGAAGACCGCCACGTCATTGCGCAGGCCAATGCCGAGATCGACGATAAGGGCCGCATCGTTGCGGAACTGGTCAACGCTCGCAAGGCTGGCAACTTTGTGCTGGTGAACCGCGATGAAGTTGACTACATCGACGTCAGTCCGAAGCAGCTGGTTTCGGTGGCTGCCTCACTGGTGCCGTTCCTCGAGCATGACGATGCCAACCGCGCTCTGATGGGCGCCAACATGCAGCGTCAATCGGTGCCTCTGCTCCGCGCGCAAGCTCCGATTGTCGGCACGGGCATGGAGGGCGTCACGGCTCGCGATTCTGGTGCGGTCGTGTTAGCACGTCGCAGCGGCATCATCGATTCCGTTGATTCCGAGCGCATCATCGTCCGCGTCGAAGGCGAGCATCATCCTATGCAGCTTTCGCGCGAGGTGGGCAGTGACATCTATCAGCTCACCAAGTTCAAGCGCTCCAACCAAAACACCTGCATCAACCAGCGGCCGATCGTGAAGAAGGGTCAGCGAGTGGCAAAGGGGCAAGTCATCGCAGACGGTCCCTGCACGGACATGGGTGAGTTGGCGCTCGGCCGTAATGTGCTGGTTGCGTTCATGCCATGGCGCGGGTACAACTTTGAAGATGCGATTCTCGTTTCCGAGAAAATGGTCAAGGAGGACTATTACACCTCCGTCCACATCGAGGAATTCGAGATCGAGTCGCGAGACACCAAGCTGGGTCCGGAAGAGGTCACACGCGACATTCCGAACGTCAGCGAGTCGGCCCTGCGTGATCTCGACGAAAGCGGTATCATCCGCATCGGCGCGACGGTGAAAGCAGGCGACATCCTGGTAGGCAAAGTCACGCCCAAGGGCGAGACCCAGCTCACGCCGGAAGAGAAGCTGCTGCGCGCCATTTTCGGTGAGAAAGCAGGCGATGTTCGCGACGCTTCCCTTACTTGCCCTCCCGGTATCGAAGGCACGGTGGTGGACGTAAAGATCTTCTCCCGCAAGGGCCAGGAGAAGGACGAACGCGCCAAGTTCATCGAGTCCGAGCAGGTTGCGAAGCTGGAGAAGAACTTGGCAGACGAGATCCGAATCCTGACCGACGAGCGTTTGAAGCGCCTGGAAGCATTGCTGGGGGGCAAGGAAGTTCTGGCCGACCTGCACGATGAACGCACTAACAAGCGCCTGCTGACCAAAGGCGTAGTTCTCGACCGCGACACCATCGAGCGCATCTCGACGCGCAACCTCAAGCGCATCAAGTTCGCCGACAAGGACCCGCGCATCAATGAGCAGATCGATGAAATCGAGGAAATGACCTCGCGCCAGATTGATGTTCTGCGCAAGATTGTCCGCGAAAAGGTTGAGAAGCTGCAGAAAGGCGATGAGCTTCCGCCGGGCGTGATCAAACTGGTGAAGGTTTACATCGCCATGAAGCGCAAGTTGAGCGTGGGCGACAAGATGGCCGGACGTCACGGAAACAAGGGCGTCATCGCTCGCATCCTGCCGGAAGAGGACATGCCTTACCTTGAGGACGGTACGCCGGTGGAAATTGTTCTGAATCCGCTGGGTGTTCCAAGCCGTATGAACGTTGGCCAGATTCTTGAGACGCACCTCGGCTGGGCTGGTTACGCACTGGGTCAGAAGATTGGTGAACTCTTGAAGGAGAACTCGAAGGCGGAACACATGCGGCGCGAGCTCAAGGCCATGTTTAAGAGCACACCGTTCGTGGACGATTTTGCTTCGCTAGATGATGAAACCCTGGAACGTGTCGCCGACGGAATGAAGGAAGCTGTGTACTTCAGTTCGCCGGTGTTCGACGGATCGAAGGAAGGGGAGATCAAATCGCTGCTGGCTGAGGGCAAGTTGCCCGAATCCGGCAAGACCTACCTCTATGACGGTATGTCGGGGGAGAAGTTCGAACAGCCGGTAACCGTCGGTTACATCTACATGCTGAAGCTCTCGCACCTCGTGGACGACAAGATCCACGCGCGTTCGATCGGACCGTACTCCCTGATCACCCAGCAGCCCCTGGGTGGCAAGGCGCAGTTCGGAGGTCAGCGCTTCGGAGAAATGGAAGTCTGGGCCCTGGAGGCTTACGGTGCAGCCTACATCCTGCAGGAACTACTCACCGCGAAGTCCGATGACGTTTATGGCCGCACCAAGATCTACGAGGCCATCGTTAAAGGCGAAGCGGCGATCGAGCCAGGTGTTCCTGAGTCGTTCAACGTTCTGATTCGTGAATTGCAGTCGTTGTGTCTCGACGTGGAGCTGATTAAGACCAACGAGCGCAAAGTGCTCGCCGCAGCTCCGGTCGCGGCCGACTAGGCACTGTCGCCAAGAAAATGGCGTAACTGCCTCCTTCGCTCCCGCAGGAGGCAGCAGCCAAGGTAAGAGTCACCGGGAGCCCGCAGCGACCGCGAATGGGTCGCTAGTCCCTGCAGTCCGACGCCAAGGACCGTGCAGGGAAGGAGGACATTTTGTACAGATCGAGTCCATTTGATCTCGGAAATCCTATCGCCGACTTTGACGCCATTCGTATTAGCCTGGCTTCGCCGGAAAAGATCCGCAGCTGGTCCCACGGGGAAGTCACCAAGCCGGAGACGATCAATTACCGCACCTTCAAGCCCGAGCGCGATGGATTGTTTTGCGCGCGTATCTTTGGCCCGGTGACCGACTGGGAGTGTCTCTGCGGCAAGTACAAGCGCATGAAGCACCGCGGCGTGATCTGCGACAAGTGCGGAGTGGAGGTAACGCTCTCCAAGGTGCGCCGCGAACGACTCGGCCACATCGAGCTCGCATCGCCTTGCTCACATGTGTGGTTCTTCAAGGGGCTGCCTAGCCGCATCGGGCATATCCTCGATATCTCCTTGCGCGAACTGGAGTCGGTGCTCTACTTCGAAGCTTATGTCGTCGTGGAAGCTGGCGACGCCCCGGTAAAAGACCACGAGGTCATCAAGGACGAAGCCAAGTATCGCGAACTCGATCAGGCACACCGCGCGAGCGGATTCAAGGCCATGATGGGCGCTGAAGCCATCAAGGAACTCCTGAAGCGCGTTGAAGTAGATACTCTTTCCACCGAGCTGCGTGAAAAGATGCGGACCGAGACTTCGGTGCAGAAACGCTTGAAGTATGCCAAGCGCCTGAAGGTGGTCGAGGCATTCCGCAAGAGTGGCAACAAGCCGAATTGGATGATTCTGGACGTGATTCCGGTCATCCCGCCGGAGCTGCGTCCCCTTGTTCCACTCGACGGCGGCCGCTTCGCGACGTCTGATTTGAACGATCTCTATCGCCGCGTTATCAACCGCAACAATCGGTTGAAGAAGCTGATGGACTTGCACGCGCCGGAAGTGATTGTGCGCAACGAGAAGCGCATGTTGCAGGAGGCGGTGGACGCGTTGTTCGATAACGGACGCCGTGGCCGCGTGCTGCGTGGCGCCAACAATCGCCCACTCAAGTCTCTGTCCGATACCTTGAAGGGCAAGCAGGGCCGCTTCCGCCAGAACCTGCTGGGCAAGCGTGTGGATTACTCGGGCCGTTCGGTCATCGTGGTGGGTCCGGATCTCAAGCTGCATCAGTGCGGTCTGCCCAAGAAGATGGCGCTCGAGCTGTTCAAGCCATTTATCTATCACCGTCTGGAGCAGACTGGGCATTGCACCACCATCAAGCAGGCAAAGGAAATGGTGGAGGCGCAGGAACCTATCGTTTGGGACATCCTCGAAGAGGTCATCAAGGACCATCCTGTTCTGCTGAATCGTGCTCCAACGCTTCACCGCCTGGGCATCCAGGCTTTTGAACCGGTGCTGGTGGAGGGCAAAGCGATCAAGATTCATCCGCTGGTTTGCACGGCATTCAACGCGGATTTTGATGGCGACCAGATGGCTGTGCATATTCCACTGTCGCCGGAAGCGCAGGTGGAAGCCAGCGTTTTGATGCTGGCATCGCATAACATTTTGTCGCCCGCATCCGGCCAGCCGATCACCGTGCCCACGCAGGACATGGTGCTCGGAATTTACTATCTGACGAAGGCCAAGCCTGGCGCCAAGGGCGAGGGACGCGCGTTCGCCAACATCGACGAAGTCTTGCTCGCAAAGGAAGCGGGCGAAGTGGAGACGCTCACGCCGATTCGGCTGCGTTATTCGGGCGAGGTGATTGACCTAACGACCGCGTATGACGATCAGGATGTGATCCATACGGAGCCAACCAATTTCCAACGCCAGTTCATCTCGACTACGGTCGGTCGCGCCATCATGAATGACCACTTGAAGCGCGGCGCGGTGGACATGCCATACGTCAATGGCCTGCTCAAGAAGAAGGGCGTCGGTCAGTTGGTAAATTACTGCTACTTGCGTTTCGGACTGGAAACTACAGTGCGAATGCTGGACGACATTAAGCAGCTGGGCTTCCAGTACGCGACCAGGGCTGGTTTGTCCATCGGCATCGATGACATGGTCATCCCGCCGGGTAAGCAGTCGCTGGTGCGCGACGCTGAGAAGCAGGTCATTGCTGTTCAGCAACAGTATCTGGACGGCGCTATTACTAACGGCGAGCGCTATAACAAAGTTGTCGAAATCTGGTCGGCGATTACCGAAAAGGTGGCTGACGAGATGTTCGGCAACATGCAGCAGATGGACAAGGCCGGTGAAATCAACCCGATTTACATCATGGCTGACTCCGGTGCTCGTGGTTCGAAACAGCAGATTCGTCAGCTTTCGGGTATGCGCGGACTGATGGCCAAGCCTTCCGGGGAAATCATCGAGACGCCAATCACGGCCAACTTCCGTGAAGGTCTGACGGTGTTGGAGTATTTTGTTTCGACTCACGGCGCTCGCAAAGGCTTGGCTGATACCGCTCTCAAGACGGCGGATTCGGGCTACCTCACACGCCGGCTGGTTGATGTGGCACAGGATGTGATCATCAGCGAATACGACTGCGGTACCGTAGATGGCATTTACGTAACCTCGATCGTGGAGTCGGGCGAGATCATCGAGCCCTTGCGTGACCGTATTGTCGGCCGCGTCTCTCTGGAGAAGATCAAAGACTACGAAGGCAACATCATTGTTGACATCAACCAGGAGATCACTGAAGACCTGGCAGGTGCAGTGCAGGCTGCAGGTATCGAGCGGGTCAAGATTCGCTCGGTGCTCACTTGCGAGTCGAAACGCGGTGTCTGCGTGATGTGCTACGGCCGCAACTTGGCCTCCGGCCGGTTGGTTGAACTCGGTGAGGCGACGGGCGTCATCGCAGCGCAATCTATCGGCGAGCCGGGAACGCAACTCACCATGCGTACGTTCCATATCGGTGGTACGGCTTCGCGGGTCAGTGAGCAGTCGCGCCTCGATGCCAAGAACAACGGGTCGGTGCGCTTCATCAACCTTATGACCGTCCGCGCCAAGGAAGGCCATCTGGTGGTGATGAACCGCAACGGTTCTATCGCAATTGTTGACGACAAGGGCCGCGAAAAGGAACGCTATGCCGTCGTGTATGGTGCCAAGGTCAAGGTCGAGGACGGGCAGCAGGTCTCTTTGGGAGACGTACTGGTCGAGTGGGATCCGTACACCTTCGCTATCCTCACCGAGATTGGCGGCACAGTGCAGTTCAAGGACCTGCAGGAAGGTATGACGCTGCACGAGGAAGTGGACGAAGTTACGGGCCTGTCGCGGCACGTGGTTGTCGATTCGCCGGATGAGAAGCGTCAGCCAACGATTGTTATTAAGGGCGGTAAGGCCAGCAAGCGGTACTTGATGCCCTCGCGTGCTCACTTGATGGTACAGGACGGCGACGCGGTTACTCCGGGCGACGTGTTGGCGAAGATCCCGCGCGAAACCACCAAGACCAAAGACATCACGGGCGGTCTGCCGCGCGTAGTGGAATTGTTCGAAGCACGCAAGCCGCGCGAAACTGCGGTCATCAGCGAGATCGATGGCGTGGTGAAGTTCGGCGACGTCGCCAAAGGCCAGCGCAAGATCTACGTGGTGGCCGACAACGGTACCGAGAAGGAATACCAGGTGCCGCGCGGTGTTCACATCAACGTACAGGAAGGCGAGCGCATTCGCGCCGGCGAGCCACTGATGGACGGGCCGCTTAACCCACACGACATTCTCGCCGTGCTGGGAGAAAAGGAGCTGCAGGCTTACCTGGTGAACGAAATCCAGGAGGTCTATCGGCTCCAGGGAGTGAACATCAGTGATAAGCACATCGAGGTGATCGTCCGTCAGATGATGCGTTGGGTGAAGGTGGAAGACGTGGGCGATACATCGTTCCTGCTGGAACAGCAGATCGATAAGTTCCGCTTCCGCGAAGAGAACGAGAAGGCAATTGCCAACGGCGGCAAGCCGGCAACGGGTCGGCCCTTGCTGCTCGGCATTACCAAAGCCTCGCTCTCGACCGATTCATTCATCTCTGCGGCATCGTTCCAGGAAACCACGCGAGTGCTCACGGAAGCCTCGATCCAGGGCGCCGTCGACCACCTGCGCGGTCTGAAGGAGAACGTCATCGTGGGCCGTCTCATTCCCGCGGGAACGGGCATGGAGTATTACCGCAATGTCCGGCTGTCGCAGGAGATGGAAGAGGCCGCTGCTAAGGTGCAGGAGGAAGTCACAGCCGCGTACGAGGAAGCAGAACGCGCGCTAGAACTGCTCCGTCACGAGGGCGAGAACGAAGCCGAGGAGCTTGCGGCCGAGTAACTTGCGGCCGAGTAACTGACCAAAGAACGAACTGTCACGTAAGGGGCGACGATTGCAGTCGCCCCTTCGTACGAGGGCGTGTAAACTGCGGTTGCGCTGTGGTATCTGGCTTTTCCCTGTATGGTGCGTTTTTTTGAACATTTTCGTCTGGCGTTGTGGCGGGCCTTCCAGCATGATGCCTTCGCAGTGGCCAAAGGCGCAGCCTTCTCTGCGATCTTCACCTTGTTTCCCGCAGTGCTTCTCGTGGCTTCTGTTCTCTCGGCATCGCGCACTACGACTGCTTTCGCTCGTGAGATCGGCCACGCTGTAGGACGGATTTTGCCCGAAGGCACGAGGGCGTCGGTCCAGCAGTACTTTAGCGGTACCAAACCAGTCAGTCTGAAGTTCCTGATCAGCGTCGCAGCCATTACGTTGTGGACCGGATCGGGCGCGATGATCTCCTGGATGGAGGGCTTTCGCAACGCATACCAGATGCCAAAGATCTGGGGACTGGTGAAGGAAAGGATGATTGCTTTCCTTCTGGTGGTCTTGGCCGGCGTTCCGATGGTATTCGCGTCCTTTCTGCTGGTATTCGGCAATCAGATCGAAGCGTGGATCGTGTACCACGTCGGCCACGAGCTTGGACCGTACGTCCTGGGACTGTGGACGGCCTTGCGCTGGATCATCGCTGCACTTACCAGCATCGCGGTCATAGCACTCATCTATCACCATGGCGTGCCGCGGACGCAGCCTTGGCACCGAGTGTTGCCTGGGGCGGCATTGGCCACGGTGCTGTGGTTCGCCTCGACCCTGGTGTTCGGTTTCTATCTTCGCCACTTCGCCAACTATGACGTGATTTACGGCTCGGTGGCTACGGCGATTGCGCTGCTGCTCTGGCTTTACATCGTGTCGATGGTGGTGCTGATCGGCGCTGAATTCAACGCTTTGCGTTATCCGCGTTTCCTGTTCGGCGCGCATTCCGAGATCAACGCCGAGCCTAAGCGGGCGCGGACGCTGTAAGCAATGTGAAAGGCGAAAAACGAGATGGCTAAGCAAATCGTGTCCATGGCGATCCTGGAAGCGCTGCCCGGCAAAGAGGAAGAACTGCTGCGCACTCTGCGCGAGCTCTACACGCTGATGAACGCCAAGGGCTACTGTCGCGACGCTCTGCATCGCGACTCGGACCAGCCTGACCGCTTCCTGCACGTTCGTCATTGGACGTCGCCGGAAATGCGCACCGAAGCCCAGGCCGACCCTGAAGTGCACCACCATTGGCTCAAGCTCCCCGAGCTGTGCATCATCCCAACCGTTTACGAGAGCCTGGAGCAGGTCTTCGAGAGCTAGTCGAAACGGTCGCCAGTCGCCAGCTTGTACCAGCCTGATGACTGCTTGTGATACCAAGGGGTATCCCCCGTGCCTACCATTAGAATCAGCGACTTAGACAAAAAATCATCGCAACAAATTGCATCCAAACGACTTATAGGTACATAACTCATTCGCAACGAGTTACGGGAGAAACTTCCCAATTTGGAACCTCGCTCGGGTTCTGAGTAACCAACAGTGATGACCACGCTGACCGGGTGTGGGTTCCCCCGGTCGCCCATCGTTTAGCCCTCGATTTTGCCAAAGAACTGACCACCGCGCCCTGAGACGGGTGCAGGCACACTACGCCCTAAGCAAGCGTAAGCCCGAAACGCGGTTTGTCAAGATTACGAAGGTACATATACGGTAACTGTACTTTCGTAACAATTTTGGGGCAGGGTAACCTGTTAATTCCACTTTGGGACAACGCAAGCGGCGTCTGAAACCACGTCAACGCATGGCGAAGTTAGAGCGTTAGTACCGCTTGACCGAACCGCTTAATGGGTCGGAGTGTCGGTCCCGACTAGAAGCGGAATAGACGGCAGAATTTGCGGCGGCAGCGTGTGCCCTCCTGGCAATCAGGAGCAATCCTCGCGAGCGCGCCTCCGACTCCAAGGCCTTAAGTTGAGCCAAGGACCGTGGCCCGTTGGCGTTCAGCTCGACCATGTCTCTGGCCAAACGGGCCTCCAACGCGAGAGGTAGAAGATTGAAGGGATTGCGCCTGAGAAGCCGCGAGTTCCAAACGGTGGAGATCGAGCGCTAGGTTCTGCGGGTTCTTCTTTTGGTCGATGACCGCAGCTACGTGAGCTGCAGTAACCGAAACAAACAATTGTCGCAGGCGACCATCGCTATCCGACACTAGCGCTACGGCACGCTTTGCTTCGACGTCCGCATCTTCGATTGCTCCATTGGCCAAAAGAGCTTCGGCGAGGACAGCGCGCGCCCGCCCTTCGTCAGTGGGGCGCTTTTGCCGGTTGAATGTGGCCACAGCTTGCCGCGCCAGCGAAACCCCTTTCTCGAGAAGGGCGGGCCTCGTGATGGACGCTAACGGTAATCTCTATGGCACGGCGTCCGGTGCCGGCAAGAGTAACGACGGCGTCGTCTTCGAGATCACGCCGAACTGAAAGTCTGTGGATCCACTAGGGTCGGCACCCGAATCCGGGTGCCGGCCTTTTTCACGGCGCGGTGGTGTCGGTGGCCGCTCTTACCGCTGCGGCGTAGCTTGACGGATCGCCCACGGTATACCACTTCCCGGCAGTAAGCAGGAATGCGCAGACCGGCCCGCCGTTTTGCAGGCGGCGAACCACAGAATCCGTAAACCACACTTCACCATCCCGGCCCGGAGTGGCAGCGCGAAGAACCTGCATCAACTCAGGGATGACCAGATAACGTCCGAAGGCGGCCAAGTTTGAAGTGGTGTCCGACGGCGTGGGTTTTTCGAGCAAACGTGAGACGTAGCGAAGACCGCTTTGTTCGTACGTTTCCAGGATTCCGAATTGAGATTTTCGCGACGAATCCACTTGTTGCGCCGCCAGCACCGGACAATTCGCGCGTCCAAAAACCTCGATTAAGCCTTTAGAGGCATTCTCGCCCACAACGACGTCATCTCCGAAAGCATAAATACATGGCTCTGGACCGACCACGTCAGCCGCAATAACGAGCGGCGTCCCGTTTCCATAATTGCCGGTTTGTTCGAGAACGATAAACTCCATTTCAGTCAGCATGGCCTGATATCGCTGAACCAGAGGATCGTCGGCGATCTTGGCAGGTGGACTCACCGAAGTATCGAGCAGGACCTCGATCGTTGGAAGTGTTTGTTTGCCAACCACTAGTATGACTCTGCGAATACCGGCGTCGAAGAACTCCAACAGGAGGTGGACCATGACGGGTATGCGGCCCAGCGGGAATAACTCTTTCGGAACTGCTTTGCTCGCAGGCCACATCCTGGTGGCATGTCCGGCCGCCGCGATTACAGCAGTGTTGACTTTCGGAGGAACGCCCATAGGGGGATTCTAGCTAGATTTTCAAGGTAGCACGTTTCGAGGACAGACTGACTCAGACGATGGCCCTTCGGCCTCGCTCAGGCAGGCTCAAAGGGCCAGCTCTTCCACCGGGCCTGCTTGTTCAGAGTTTGTCTACTCGATGAAATCAGTCGTTGCCGCGCTCGCGGGCTGCCATTTCGGCTTCCGCCTGCTTCAGTGCCTCCTGAGGATCGCGGCCAGTGACTGCCTTGTACCAGGCGGGATGATGGGTATAAGCCCATCCCTCGCTCACCGTGCCGCGGGTCATCGCCTGGATGGTGCCCGGCTCGCCGAAGGTGCTGAGATAGACGTGGAAGAAAATTCCAAACAGCATGACGAGCGCAGAAATGTCATGGATGACGTACGAGATGGACACCAGGATGCGCCCGAAGATCTCCGGGAACCACATAATTACGCCGGTAATGACGTAGGCAACGCAGCCGCACACAATCTCCCAAAACTGCATCTTCTGCCCCGCGTTAAAGAAGCCGGTCTCAGGCGATTCCACGGAGTCGCTACGCGTGACGTACTGCTTGATGTGCTTCATCCAGCGCGAGTCGGCGGGCGTCCAAGTCATGACCTGCCACCAATTCAGCGCCTGCAGGGCAAAGAAGAAGACGAAGCTCAGTCCGAACCAGGGATGCAGGAAACGGGTCATGGGTCCGCCGCCGAACAAAGGCGTGAAGAAGCGGAAGATCCATGGCAGATAAATCCCGAACCCAGACAGCAGTGCGAGAAAGAAGAATATCCCGACCATCCAGTGGAGAAAGCGCGTGTACACCGGATGGCGCAACAACTCTCCGGCATAAACAACCGTGCGCCCGAGACGATCGATGGCATTGGGACGATGTACGAAGCGATCAGCCGAAGTCGCCATCTAGTTCTCCTTTCCCGCGGGAGGCTGCGGCGGGTCGATCATTTTCACTGGCGGTGTGGGCTGCGTCCGCCGCGGTCCCTCGAACACGTAGTGCATGACTACGCCCACAAAGCCCAGCATCGCGCCTATCAGTCCGATGGGCTTGAAGACGCTCTTCCAGACGGTGAACGCCAGAGGAATCCTCGGACTGGCCGGCAGGTTGCCGTACTTCTCAGGCTTGGTGATGTCGTGCAGCACGTAGATAACGCCGGTGCCGCCGATGGTATCCGGGTCGTACACGCCGGCATCCTTGAAGCCGGAGACGTCTCGCAGCTGCTTGGCGCGATTCTCGGCAAGAAACTTCATATCGTCCTTGGTGCCGAAGTGCAGGCAGCCGGTGGGGCAGGACTTGATGCACGCCGGCTCCAAGCCAGCTCCCACTCTGTCCGAGCAGAGCGTGCACTTGTAAACCTTCTTCGTGCTGTGGTTAAACTTCGGAATGTTGAACGGACATCCCGACACGCAGAACTGGCAACCGATACAGTTTTCCTGCTGGAAATCGACAATGCCATTGGAGTACTGGACGATAGCGCCATCGGCCGGACATGCGGCCAGGCAGCCGGGATCGGCGCAGTGCATGCACTGGTGTTTGCGCATCAGCCAGGCAAAACTGCCATCGCTGTGCTGGTCCTCATTGAACTTGATGAGGTTCCAGTAGTTCCAGTCGGTGTCGGGCATCGTCTGGTAAGTGTTGTCAAATTGCGTGGTCTGGAACGGCATGTCGTTCCACTCCACGCAGGCCACTTCACAGGCCTTGCACCCGATGCAGGTGGTGGTGTCGATCAGCTTGCACACCTTGTCCTGCCGTTGAGTGCCTTCGCCGGCCACCGGCCCGGGGTGGGCCGAGATTTGCTGGATTCGTAATGTGCCGCGGTCGCCCATCTCGTCCCTCCTTTACACTTTCTCCAGCTTCACCAGGAAACCTTTGAACTCCGGGGTGAAGGCGTTGGGGTCAATGACAGTTGGCGTCAGCAGATTGGCTGGTTTCTTGGCCGTCCTGTCCTCGCCTTCGGAAATTCCAAGGAAGCCCCAATGGATTGGCAGCCCGATCTGGTAGGTCTTCTTGCCCTCTACCATCATGGGCTTGATGCGCTTGGTGACCATTGCTTTCGCAATGTAATCGCAACGCGCGCTGGTGACCTTAACCTTGTCGCCGCCTTTAATACCCATCTCCTCTGCCAGTTCGGCAGGTATCTCCACGAACGGCACGGGAACCAACTGCACATTCATGGGATTGTTCTTGGTCCAGTAGTGATAGTGCTCGGTCAGGCGATAGGTGGTGCAAACCAGGTTGTAACCTTCCTGTGTGGTCCCGTACTTGTCCAGCGGGGTCTTGTACTTCTTGACCACCGGGTTGGTGGATTGGTTGGGATGCAACGGATTCGCAATCGGGCTCTCGATAGGCTCGTAGTATTCGGGGAAGGGCCCGTCCGCCATCGCGCCCAGCGGCACGAAGATGCGGCCGATCCCCTCCGGAGTCATGATGAACGGGCCCATGTGCTCTTCCGGCTTGGAATCGGGTTTGAAGTCGGGAACATCATTGCCCACCCATTTTTGGGCAGTCTCGTTCCACCAAACCTGTTTGCGGGACGGGTCCCAGGGCTTTCCGGAAAGGTCGCACGACGCCCGGTTGTACAAGACGCGCCGGTTCGCTGGCCATGACCATCCCCAATTCTGGTAAATTCCCAGCCCTGAGGGGTCGTCCGTACCGCGCCGCTGCATCATGGGGCCGGCCTCCGTCCACGAGCCGGAATACAGCCAATTGCCGCACATGGTTGTGCCGTCGTCATGCAGCATGGCAAACCCCGGAAGCTGCTGTCCGGCCTTGAACGACGTGCCGGTTTTCTCGTCGGTGAAGTCAGCCAGCGCCTTGCCGTTGATTTCCTTGGCCACCTCCGCCAGCGAAGGATGCTGGGGAAGCGTGTAAGTCCACGATGCGTGCAGAATCGGATCGGGGAACTTGCCTCCCTCCTTCTGATATAGCTCGCGGACCTTCAGGAAAATCTGCGCCAGAATGTCCTGGTCGAGACGGCACTCTCCGGGCGGAGGCAGGGCAGCGTGCTTCCATTGCAGCCAGCGCGCTGAATTGACAAACGTCCCATCCTTTTCCGCGAACCCGGCTCCCGGCAGCCGATAGACCGTGGTATTGATCTGCTTCATCTCTTCCGCGGTGATACCGGGCGCCATCCAGAAGCTGCTGGTTTCGTCGGGATAAATCTCGCACACCACCAGGAAATCGGCCTTCTTCAGGGCGTCAATGTTCTTTTGCGTATCCGGGCCGATCATCACGCCGTTCATCCCAAAGGCAAAGAAGCCTTTGACCTTCCCGTTGTACATGTCGTTCCAGATATTCACCCAGGAGTAGTTGCGGTCGATCTTGGGCAGATGGTTGAAGGCGAAGTCGTTTTCCTTGGTGGCATTGTTTCCGTACAGGGCCTTGAGAAATGACACCATGAACTTGGGCGTGTTCGACCAGTAATTGAAAGACTCCCACTCTTTGGGCTTCGCGGGTTTGGGTGTAATCCGGTCGAGATACGTCTTCAAGTCCTTGTCGGCGGGCACCGGCATTTTGAGATAGCCAGGCAGGATGTCAAAGATGCCTGCCATGTCCGTGGCGCCCTGGATATTCGAGTGCCCACGCAGGGCGTTCATTCCGCCGCCGGCGCGGCCGATGTTGCCCATCAGCAACTGCAGCATCGCTGCGGTGCGGATGATCTGCGTCCCGAAGCTGTGTTGCGTCCAGCCCACTGCATAAATGATGGTTCCGACTTTCTTCGTATCGCCGTCTTTGCGAATTGAAGTGTACAGGTCGTAGGCCTTCAGGAGCTGGTCCTGCGGAATGCCGGTGATGCCTGACACCGCTTCCGGCGTATAGCGGGAGTACTGCTGCTTGAGCAGTTGATAGACGCAGCGCGGGTGTTGCAGCGAGAGATCGTAGGCGACGTTCGGAGGAAGCGAAGGCGGAGGCGGTGGAGTACCCGCCGGAGCCCCTTTCGCGGAAGCCGAGACCGGAACCGCCGCGGCTTTCGTTTCGTGGGGCGGGGATGTTTGGCCTACTGCCGTTACCGGCACAGCTTTACCAGTCTCGTTTCCGCCCTCCTGGTAGTTCCATGTGGCCTTGTCGTAGGTCTTAGTCTCGTCGTTGAAGCCTGAGAATAGCCCGTCTTCCGGTAGCTTGAAACTTTCTTTAATGAGGAAGGCCGCATTGGTGTAGTTGACCAGATATTCCTTCGCCACGCGGTCGTGCGCGAGGGCGTAACTGATGAGGCCGCCAAGGAAGGCGGTGTCCGTGCCGGCGCGGATCTGCACGAAAAGATCGGCTTGGGTCGCCGTGCGGGTAAAGCGGGGATCGATACAAATCAGCTTGGCATTGCGGTTGCGCTTGGCTTCCACCGCCCATTTGAATCCGCAGGGATGGTTCTCGGCCGGATTCCCGCCCATGACCAAAATCATGTCGGCGTTCTTGATGTCGATCCAGCCGTTGGTCATCGCCCCGCGTCCGAAAGTTGGTCCCAAACTTGAGACCGTGGGGCCGTGTCAAACCCGTGCCTGGTTTTCCAGGCACACCACCCCCAAACTCCGCATC
>Ga0074046_10001353_pt1 | contig 22299 bp, 21 predicted proteins | sample BogForMeECP23OM3_FD_94441 | JGI IMG/M metagenome (GOLD analysis project Ga0074046, IMG submission 94441) | Bog forest soil microbial communities from Calvert Island, British Columbia, Canada - Bog Forest MetaG ECP23OM3 | ecosystem: Environmental > Terrestrial > Soil > Wetlands ...
GTCTGCCATCCCTATCCTCTCCGCCGCATGGGCGTCGTTACCTAAGGCAAGAGCCGGATGCGGTAGTGCCGCTTGTCCGGATCCGTGGAGGGGGTCATGAGCAATCGTGATCCCTACTCCGACATTTGATTTTTGTCGTTAAGCCCTGATCTCTTTTTAAATAGCCGACGCTTTGCGGTCGGAAATCAAAAGCACCATTCCCGCCTACTTCTGCGTGTACCCAATACGCTCATAGCCTAATGAAATGATCCCAGGCGCAATCAAAACAATGGCCAAGATCCTTTCTCCACTCATCGAACGCGCCTTCGGAATTCCAAACCCTCATGCTCCTCGGAACAAATGACCTGCCAGAGTAATCACAAACAGCACGATGAAGATGTAGAATAAAAGTTTTGCGATTCCCGCAAATGCCACAGCAACGCCCGTAAAGCCCAGCAGTGCCGCGAGCAACGCAATAACAAAAAATCCTATTGCCCATCGAATCATTGATTCCTCCTCTTTTCTATCTTTAAGACGAACTTCTTTTGGCAAGCTAGATTCGCTGCCTTTGTTATCTTTCTATTTCAATTGCTATTTCCTAACTATCGGGCGTACTCCTTATCTGTTCGCAATTTCTCCATGTAGCCGTCCCCGAAATTCCCCTACTACGTGTTTCTGTTCTTCTTTCTATCAACTTCACTGTATGGGCTCTCAACTCATTTTGAGTTTTCATGAGGAGGTATTGGCATGACCCAAATCCAAGGAGGCTGCAATGAATTGGGATCAAGTTGAAGGTAAGTGGAAACAATACTCTGGCAAGATGAAGGAGAAGTGGGGCAAGCTGACTGACGATGACTGGACGGAGATCGCCGGTAAGCGCGATCAACTCGTCGGCAGGATTCAGGAACGTTATGGCATTGCTAAGGACCAAGCGGAGGCTCAGATCAACGACTTCACCCGTTCCTTAGATAACGCGAACTATAACACTGCCGATGTGAAGACTCGCAGCACCTCTGGCTCCGGCCGCTCATGAGTCATCCTCGCAATTCATAAACCCTGAGGGGAGTCCGGCATTGTCGAACTCCTCTTTTTGCTCACAAAATCCCGAGACCCATTCTTTATGGAACCGCAAACGTGCTAAATAACCGCTTCTTCCTTCGGACTTTCATGCTCTTTCTGTCCCTCACTATTTTGTTCTCTCCTGCCTTCTCCTATTCCCCCATCACACATGAAGCAATTGTGGATTCGGTTTGGAGGTCCAACATCGTTCCCCTTCTTCGCTCACGTTATCCAAATGCCACGGAGGACGAAATCCTCCACTCCAAGGCCTACGCATATGGCGGATCCATCATCCAAGATGTCGGCTACTATCCCCATGGCAGCAAGTTCTTCAGCGATTTGACTCACTATTTTCGCAGCGGCGATTTCGTGATTGCACTTATTCAAGATTCTCAAGACGTGGATGACTACGCCTTTGCTTTGGGCGCGCTCGCACACTATTCTGCCGATAACAATGGACATCACCTTGCCACTAATCTCGCTGTTCCTTTGTTGTATCCGAGACTCCAAAAAAAGTACGGACCCGTTGTTACTTACGAAGACAATCCTATTGCTCATGTGAAAACCGAATTTGGTTTCGATGTCCTGGAAGTGGCTCAGGGAAGGTATACCGCCGAGAATTATCACAACTTTATCGGGTTTAACGTTTCTCTTCCTCTGCTTGAACGCGCTTTTTTCGAAACGTATGGTCTTGATCTTAAATCGATCTTTCCCAACGAAGAACGTTCCATGAACTCCTACCGGAGCACTGTCAGTGAGTTACTTCCCAAAGCGACGCGCATAGCCTGGGCTCTCAAGAAAAATGAGATTGCGAGAGATATGCCCGGCATCACCCGCAAAAAATTTCTCTACAACCTTTCCCGCGCCGAATATGAAAAAGATTGGGGCGGGAATTATCAGCCCCCAACTGTCGCTGACAGATTTTTAGCATTTCTCACACGACTGCTCCCCAGAATCGGGCCGCTTCGTGTTTTGCAATTCCGTACGCCTACTCCTGCCGCAGAGAAACTCTTTGAAAGCAGTTTCAATGTCTCTCTGGATCGCTACAGAGCTCTTCTTTCCCAATTGTCAGAAAGTCAGCTTCAACTTCCCAATTCCAATTTCGACGTTGGCGAAATCACCGCTCGCGGCCAATATCATTTGAGTGATACAACCTGTGCCGTGCTCCTGGATCGCTTGGCGGCCCTTCAGTTCGCGACTGCATCGCTTCCACTTCGCGCAGACCTGATTGCCTATTTTTCATCCGCGGCCCCCTCGAGCCAGAAAAAGGAAAACGTCAAGGCTAACCTTAAGATCCAAGAACATCTCCGCGAACTCGAACAATCGTCCACTTCGACTTCCTTGAACCTTCGCTGATTTCCAGTAGTTTTCAGGCAACCCTACAATTTATTTCAAGAATATATACCCCTCTTTCTCGATAGTTCATTTTTCCATTTGCAATTAGGCTTTCTTCGATTTGCACTTTCAAAGGAGAAACATTAATGGACCTTCTCTGGACGATTGGCATCATACTCCTGATCTTATGGCTGCTGGGCCTGGTCACCTCCTACACCCTCGGCGGTTTCATCCACATTCTCCTGGTCCTGGCCATCATTGTCATCCTCATCCGCGTCATTCAAGGCCGCAGACCCGTCTAGCTTCAGTCCTCACGAGTGCGGTTTGTGGGGTCTTTGCAAAGTCACTCTTGCTTGACCTGAGCACTGGATTGCGTTTGATCTCCTTCGCTATGCATTTTTCATTCTCCATCCACTCCGCGCCTTCCTCTCCAGCGCCGTCCTGCAGCAGCGCTCGGAGACCCCACTTCCCCGGCCGTAATCCCGTTTCCAGCTCGTCCCACGCGATCGGCGTAGAAATCGAGGCTCCTTCTCTCGGCCGAAACGAAAACACCGCTGCCACCTAGATGCAGAATTGTGGCGAGCCATGTGCAAGCAACCTTAGGCGATGGGCAAATTGCGATTCGCAATCCCGCGCGGCCGAGCCCCCCAGGAATATCGGTGTCTTATAAGAAATGCCTGCCAGACGGTGAGAGCATAGCCTTGTACTATACGACCTTACCCCGGGTGAGTGCTCTCAGAGACTCTTGTTTCGACCATCCAGAAGCCTGACACAAGCCTTGACCCGGAATTAGAGTCGCAGTAGTTTTATAACGAAAACGTTAGTACGGCATTGTTAGTTAGAAGAGACCAATTCAGCTTGCTCGGCTCTGTCCAAAAATTGGAAGCAAGGTTGTGAACAGGTTTTCCGACAAGTCGCTTGGTTATGCGCTAGCCGTATTCGTGGCTATTGCCGCCCTCTACTTGCGTTTTCTGCTAACTCCCGTTTTAGGTGGGAACAATCCGTATCACACGGTGTGGCTTGCGGTTGTTTTCTGCTCTTGGTATTGCGGTCTAGGTCCTTCGATAGTTTGTAGCTTGGTGTGTGCTCTAGGTGTTGACTATTTATTCTTGACTCCTTACCACTCCCTCTTCTTCATTCAAGATCGAACCCAATTGTACGGTATGCTAGGCTTTCTCCTCTTCTCAAGCGCGATTATTGCCCTAGGTGAGTCCAATCGACGTGGTGCAGCATCGCGGTCATTGCTCGCGTCTGTCGTCGATTCTTCAGATGATGCCATCATCTCTAAGAATCTCAACGGGATAATTACTAGCTGGAATCACGGTGCCGAGCGTTTGTTTGGATGGACCTCAAAAGAAACAATCGGGCAGCCGATTACAATAATCATTCCTCCTGAACTACGCGACGAGGAGACAACGATTCTTAAACGAATATCAGCCGGGGAGAGGATCGATCATCTGGAAACAACTCGCAGAAATAAGACGGGAGATACAGTAATTGTCGCTTTGACCATATCCCCGGTAAAGAATAGAAACGGCAGAATTGTTGGAGCTTCAAAAATCGCCCGGGACATCAGTGAACGTAAATTAGTGGAAGCAAGACTCAAGGCAGTTCAGGATGATCTTGAAAAACGTGTTAGAGAACGGACGGCTGAATTTCAGGAAAAGCACGAAGAACTGATGAAGCAATCACAGATTGTTAGAGACCTCTCCGCCCGACTCCTTCAGTCGCAAGACGCAGAACGGCGAAGAATCGCCAGAGAGTTACACGACAGCGTCGGGCAGTTACTCGCTGCGATTAGTATGAACATTTCAAAGGTAGCGAGAGAAAAAGAAAAACTCAGTTCTCAAGCAGAACGGTGTGTCGAGGAGAACCAAAAGCTTGTCGAGCAAATTCAGTCGGAAATTCGGACTTTGTCGCATTTGCTGCATCCCCCTTTGCTCGACGAGATTGGGTTGGAGTCCGCAATCCGATGGTTCATAGACGGATTCACCCAACGCAGTAAGATTGACGTGAGTCTCGATATGCCATCGGGACTCGACCGGATGACAAGTGAGTCGGAACTTGCGATTTTCCGCATCGTTCAAGAATCCCTTACAAATATTCACCGTCACTCTGGAAGTCTGACTGCAAGAATCCAGTTGGCTAAAGAAGACGGATGTCTCCATTGTAAAATCTCTGATGATGGGAGAGGGATACCACTGGAAAAACAGCTTGAACTCAATTCTTATGGCGTAATGGGTGTTGGTATCAGTGGGATGAGGGAAAGAATCCGACAACTGGGCGGGACAGTCCAGATTGAATCGAATGGACGAGGGACCACTGTTGCCGTTACTTTGCCTTTCAGTAGCGCGCAGGAGTCAGCGGCGGCGAACTCCTAAGAAGCCCGAAGCATCAGGGAATAGAAAATGCAAATCGTTACCAGTACTCCCCACGCAGCACCGACAAATCCTTCGTAATAGGCCGCTTCACCGCCAGCTCGGGCGAATCGGCTCATTTCCGGGAGAGACACGGTTTAGGCATGTATTTATTGGAGAAATTTGGGGTGGGAGACGGGGATTGAACCCGCGACATTCGGTGCCACAGACCGACGCTCTACCAGCTGAGCTACTCCCACCACTTGTTTCAGTTTACCACGCCACCATACTGCACAAAAGAGCATCGCGCCAGCTCATCATGACCTGCAAGGATCTTCATCGAAGTCCCAGTACCCGATTCTCAACTAAAAACCCTTCTCGCAACTTTGGTATCCAATTGGTGTTCAACAGTATGTTCAGGCTTTTCGCTCCAGTCAGAATTGCTTGAACCTTCCAGATCCTCTAAGGTTTATACTAAGCAATGCGGATCGGAGGGAGGTCACAACATGCGCTTTATGAAATACGCTGCGTTACTCGCAGTCTTGCTTTTCGCCGCTGCCGGACAAGCCAAAGCCCAGGTCTCTGTCGGCATCGGTGTTGGCCCCGTGGGAATTGGCATCGGTCCAGCCCCGGTCTGCGCTTATGGGTATTACGGCTACTATCCATACGCTTGCGCACCCTATGGCTACTACGGTCCTAGCTACTTCGTTGGCGGCGTCTTCATCGGCGCTGGTCCCTGGTATCACGGTGGCGGCTACTACGGTCGCGGCTATTACGGTCACGGTTGGTATGGTGGAGGCTACTATGGACACCCCGGCTACGGCTACGGCAGGCCCGGTTACGGTTATCGGCCAGGCTACGGCAGCAGCCGCCCAGCGTACAGCTACCATGGAGCCGCCGTTCGCGGCCCCGTAAGTGGTGGATACCATGTGGGTTACACCGGTGGCGGGGTCCACGCAAATAGCCTCGGCGCAGTCCACGGTGGCGGTGGTGGGTTTCATGGAGGTGGGGGTGGCTTCCACGGCGGTGGAGGCGGGCACGGCGGCGGCCACCGCTAAACCGGCACGCTGGATTTTATCTCAGCGACCTTCTGCCCAACCTCAGTCATCTTCACGGCTGGCAGCAACTCTGCCAGCCGTTTTTTTGACTCCTTATGAACCCTTGCGCGCTCCGTTTTGCCTCATCTGCTCATAACCCACTAGAAACCCTCCGACCATATCCCCGCAGACCAACTCCTACCCCTTGTTAGACTTACTCAGGGAAGCGTGTGTCCCCACGCATGAATCCGCAAGAGTCGGACCGTCTCCATTTCGATTTGCAGCTCGCCTACGCGCGACCCGTCGTCGCGCTGCTTGCCGCACTTTGTCTCCTTCAACTGGGCAAGGCCCGCGAAAGTGAACGGCCCCTCTCCCTGCTGATTGCCTACATGGTGATCGCCATGCTGATTCTTCTTCTTGAACGCATCTTGCGCCGCTTTAAATGGCATCTCCCTTTAGTGTGCGACATGTTCGTCGTGGGCTTTTTTCTCTATCTCTCCCCCGAAATGCTGCCCGCCTGGTTCTTGCTTTTCTTCGTAGCCTTCGCTGCGGGTTATCGCTGGAACCTCAAGTTTTCCCTCTTCCTGTGCTTTGGCCTTCTCATGCTGGCCATAGCTCTCAAGATGCAGCGCGTCGATGAACCTGACGGCATCCATCATCTCTTCTATTCCCTTCCTTTTTATGCCGCAACATTTCTTGGCGCTGCTGGCGTGGCCTTCCTCGGCGACCGCAATCGCCAGTTCGCCTACCAGCAGGAATTTCTGGCCCTCCTGGCCACCACCATGCACGTGGACCTCGGTCTGGCCGAATCCCTTCGCCTGCTTCTTGAAGAATTCGCCCAGGAATTTCACACCGAAGAAGTTCTGCTGGCCTATCGCGACATGGATCTTGAGCGCATCTTTATTTGGCGCTTGAAATCTGGCGAGAGTGAGCGCCTCATTCCAGAAAATATTCCTCTCACCCGCGCGGATGGTTTTCTTCTGGACGATATGGATGCCTCTCTTTGTTGGAATTCACTCGAGGGCCGCGGCTCGGGTTTTGGTTGGGATCGCCGCAATGGCCAGCTCCTCAAAACACTTCCGCGGATTCCGGGCCCAACGCAGCAGGAACTCGGCATCAAGAACCTCATGTCCGTCGCCTTCGATCAGAACAACTATCCTGCGGGGCGCATCTTTCTGGTCAACCGCGAACCGGCGAGGGAACCCTTCAGCAAGCAGGACTTAGCCTGGATGGAGCGGATCTCTCAGCACGTCAGCGCATCCCTCGAAAATGTCTTTCTTCTTCGCCATTTGCGCGCGCGCGCCATCGAAGCCGAACGCTCGCGCATTTCCCGCGATCTTCACGACGGCATTCTGCAGACCTTGCTGAGCATTGAGATCCAGCTCGATGTCCTCCGCCGCAAAGTAACCACGCAACCCGACCAGATGGAGTCCGGTCTCAGTTCGCTGCAACAAACCGTAAAAAACGAAGGAGCGGAGCTCCGCCACCTGGTTACCGACCTCCGTCCCCTTCGCGTTCAGTCCGCCGATCTGGTCGATTTAATGCGCGGTTTTGCCGAACGTTTCCGCAATGAAAGCGATCTACCCCTCGATTTGCTCATCGATTCCGCCGATTTGCACGCTCCTGACCGCGTCTGTCGCGAGATTTTCCAGATTTACCGTGAAGCACTCAACAACATAAAAAAGCATGCGAAGGCTTCCCATGTCGTGGTAAAACTGTCGCAGGATGATAGCCGGCTCGTCTTGGTGGTGGACGACAACGGCGAAGGTTTCAGCTTCGCTGGCCGATTCACCGGGGATGAACTCGACCGCCTACGGCTGGGTCCGATTTCCATTAAGGAACGTACGCGCACGGTCGGAGGAGTTTTGACTGTGGAGTCAAACCCAGGGCATGGTGCGCGTTTGACGATTGAGGTACCTCTCGGCTGACGCTCTATGGCGAAGACAAAACAACAAATTCGAGTTTTGATGGCGGATGATCACGCGATTTTTCGTGATGGTCTTCGCAAATTGCTCGATGGTGACGAAGATATCACCATCGTCGGAGAGGCTCAGAATGGTGCGGAATGCATCAAGCTGCTCGCCAAGCTGAAGCCTGACATTTTGCTTCTCGATCTGCGCATGCCCGATAAAGACGGCCTCGCGGTTCTCGAAGAAGTTAATTTCGATACCATTCCTACGCGCGTCATCGTTCTCACTGCGGCTGAAGACGATCGCGACGTCGTTCGCGCCATGCGCCTTGGTGCTCGCGGTGTGGTTCTTAAACAGTCCGCCACCGATCTTCTGGTGAAAAGCATTCACCGCGTCCACGCCGGAGAAATCTGGCTCGACAATCGCATGACCGCCGAAGTGATGAAGGCCTTCGCTAAGTCTTCCGAATCCGGCCCTCGACGGGAAAAGCCTTTGCTGAGCGATCGAGAAAAAGAAATTGTTCAACTCGTCGCACAAGGATTTCGCAACAAGGAGATCGGCGAAAAGCTTTTCATCTCCGAGCAAACCGTCAAGAACCATCTCCACAACATCTTCGACAAACTCGGCGTCTCCGATCGCCTCGAACTGGCCCTCTATGCGATCCATCACCGCCTGATCGACCACTCCTAAGATCGGGCGCCACGCTCACTCTTGACTGCGCTCTAGGGATTCCCGGACGTCCCCTATCCTTGTGCGAGTAGGACTCCTCCTTACGCCCTCGCTCGATCGTGCCCCCGGCGGGATGGCCCTCCACCACAACCCAAGGTCCCCGATCGAGGGTTGTAACGCTCACGTGCAAAGGATTGGCCCTCTGGTCTTCGCGCCGTCTTTCCAGGTTTTAGTACTTAAGTACTTTTCCCACTCCATTTTTTTTTGAACCCCCAGTCCTATTGTTCTCTATCCCCCCCGCGGATACACTCGGTCTTTCAAATAGGGAGGTTTCCTGTGACCGGCTCAGAACGCCGCACGACCCAACGGTTTTCCATGCGATTGCCCCTCACTGTCCGTTGGACAACTGGCGCGGCGGTCGGCGAAACCGCGACGGAATCCCGCGATGTCAGTTCTCGTGGCGTGTATTTCTTCTTATCCAAAGATGTGAAAGAAGGTTCGGCTGTGGAGATCCTGCTCACCTTGCCGAACGAGATTACTCTCGCTGGGCCCGTCCGCGTTCGCTGTCTCGGGCGTGTACAGCGCACGGAAGCCCGCGAAGAAGGCGCCGTCGGTGTAGTCGCTGCCATCGAGCGGTATGAGTTTCTGCGAGCCGCCGAAGACGCCTAACGTTTTTGGCTGCTTGCAGCTGACGAAGACTTTCTGTACGAGTTCCTTGCTCGCTCACTGCGGAGGCGGGCGGGAATAGCCGGGGTGCCTCGGCCCCTCAGCGGAGCCCCCGGCTGAACTTTTTTTCCTTCCTGCGGGCTTTCCCGGTCCTCGTGACTACCAGGCTTCCCCTGTCCCTCCGGTCAGGCGATTTCCACAACTCCTTTAGGCCATCATCAGTGCATCCCGCCCACGGGTAATTCAACAATCCTCCTGTAGGAGGACAAGGATGAGACTATGCCGGAATGGCCGGCAGACCTGCACAAATTCACGCAAGCCCCCTCCACCCATCCGCTCGTGGAGCGCTTCGCCTCGGCGGAGGAGCTGGCCGAATTCGGCGCGGTTCCCCCCGATCCCGAAATCGAGTCGCAAATCCTCGCTTTGCTTACAGCACAAATGCAAGAGGCTTCGCTAGAAACGGAACCGGCAGGTGTCGCCGTTCATTTTCCGTCAGCGGTAATCTCCGAAATAAGCTCCGCGAGCGAACCCGAGCAAATTCCCGAGGACTTGCCTGAGCCCGAAGCGACACCCTCACCAGCATTGGCTTTTTTCCTAGCGCAGCAAATTGACGCTCCTGCTCCTGACGGCGAAAGTCTCGCAATCCGATCCTCGCCAGCACTCGGCCAATCGCCCACAGAAATTGCCCAGCATGGATCTCTCGCGGAGCCACCTGCGCAGGAACCGCGGCAGCCCACGGACCTCCTCGAATTTGCCGAAATTCTTGACCAGCACCGCCTCTGGGTGGACTCCAACCAGAAAGAGGGCACCTGTGGCGACCTTAGCGGCATGGATCTTTCCGGCCGCGATTTGACCGCAGTAAATCTTCATGGCGCGCAACTGAACAAAACGAATTTGCGCGGCGCGGATTTGTCGATGGCGAATTTGCGCGGCGCGAATCTCGTCGAAGCTGACCTGCGCGAAGCCAACCTTCTTGGGGCGGAATTTTCCGGGGCAAACTTGATGAGCGCAAACCTTTATGGTGCGCAAGGCCTGTGGGCCGGCCGTCTGGGCGGTACGAATCTTTTTGAAGCCACGCTCCCCGAATCGGTCGCCGCTCACGACGGCGGCAAAACCATTGCGCAATCCACGCAATCCGCGCGTCGCTTTTACCTTATCGTAATTTCGTTCTGCCTCTTCGCCTGTGGACTGATCGCGCTCACCACTGACGTCCGCCTGCTTCTTGATCAAGCCGCGCTCCCTGGTTCGCGCATACCCAATCTCCTCCCGTTGCAAGGTTTCTACCTCGGAGCGCCGCTGCTGCTGAGCATCCTTTACTTCCGTCTGCAGTTCTTGCTGCTGCGTTTGTGGGGAAGCATCGGTGCGTTGCCGGCCATCTTTCCCGACGGGCAAACTCCAGAGAAGGATGGTGCCTGGTATTTGATGGGGCCGATCCGCCCGCATCTGCGCTGGCCGCAGGATCCGCGTTCGCCGCTTGCGATGGGCGAGAGCATCATGGCGAGTTTGCTGGCGTACTGGGCTGTGCCGGCTACCTTGGTTCTTTTCTGGTTGCGTTATTTGGTGATGCAGGATTACCGCGGCACGCTCCTGCAACTTTTCCTTTTCACGCTGGTCACCGCCGCGGCATGCGGTTTGCCTCGCGTCGTTGCGCGCGTGCTGCGTCCCGGTGATTGGGCGGACGAGTCCACCGCAAATTTCACGCGCGACGTTCTCTCCGCGCTCCGCGTTCCTGTCGCTATGGGCCTGGCGCTGTTCCTCTTGTCGCTCGGCGTGATTCACGGCTTGCCCGCCGATCAATCCATCCGGCCGGAAATCGGTCGCGCCAATCCGCGCCGCTGGGCAGCCACGGCGTTGCAATCCGTTGGCTATCGTCCCTATGCCGACATTACCGAAGAGAGCGTTTCGTCTTCGCCCGCAAAAGATTTTGCCGCGGAGGTCCCCCGCGGCGAAGACGCTTCCGGCCCGCGCTTGAACGAAATGAACCTCCGCTACGCACGCGGTTATCGAGCGGCATTTGCCAACGCGCGGATGTGGCGCGCCAATCTTGAAGGCGCTCGCCTCTCTGAGGCCGATTTTCGCGGCGTCAACTTGCGCGAAGGCGTTTTGCGTTCCGCGCAGCTCGACCGTTTGCTTGCCGCGAAATCCAATCTCGTTTCTGTCGATGGCCAGTGGGCCAATCTTTCCGGTGCGGATTTCCGCAGCGCCGATCTTTCCTTCGCCAATTTTGAAGGCGCCACACTTTCCACAGCAAACTTTACCCGCGCCACGTTGTACGCGGTGAATCTGCGCCGAGCCAACCTGCTTCGCGTCGACCTTTCGCACGCCGATGTCCGCGACGCCAAGATGGAAGAGGCGTATATTTCGCTCGCCACTCTTGAGCAGACCGATCTTTCCGCCGCGAAGCTGCAAGGCGCAAATCTTACCGGCGCGCAAATCAAAGGCACCATTTTGCTCGAAGCCGATCTGTCCCGCGCCGATCTTCGCGGCGCCATCCTGACTGGCGCGATTGTTCGCCAAGCCAAACTCGATGGCGCGCTCCTTGATGGAACCGACCTGCGCGGCGCGCTCGGCCTAGAAGCGTGGCAACTTTGTACTGCCAAAGGCTGGCAATCTGCGCTGCTCGACGCTGACATCCTTGCCGCTGCCAACCAACTCTGCGGCACACCCAACGCTCTGCCCGCTCCCAACGCTGTACCTGGCGCTAACGTCGTTCCGCCGCTCCATCCGTAGGCGTCTTCCCCCTTAGCGCCGTGGGTAGGGCATCCCGGGCGCGCTCCTAGGCCTTCCGATAGAAGTAGCGGGACCCTAGCAGCAATCCATGCCCATTTTTGCCCCACGGTTCGCACCGTTCCTGTTCGGTGTACTATGGCCTTGCCTTTTCATGACCGGAATGGAGTGAATTCTATGACAAACGTCGAGGTGGTGCTGGCGTTTATCGAGGGCATCAACCGGCACGATGTGCAGAGGCTTTCCGGATTGATGACCGAAGATCATGTGTTTATCGATTCGCTAGGGCATACCGTGAACGGGCGCGAGAAAATGGTGGATGGATGGAAGCAGTATTTCGCATTTTGCCCCGATTATTGGTTGTCGCACCAGGAGATCCTCGAGCGCGGAAGATGGGTAGCGGTATTTGGGGCGGCAGGAGGTACGATCGCCGCAGACGGCAATCTACCTGCCGAAAACAAATGGCAGGTCACGGCGGCGTGGCTGGGCGCTGTCGAAAAGGGACTCCTAAAAGAATGGCGGGTTTATGCGGATAACAAACCGGTGTATGACATTTTAAGCAGAGGAAAGAAGTAGAGCCCTGAGAAGCTAACGAAAAATCGCACCCGCAAAAATCTGGGGTGCGGCACTTTAACGGAGAGGAAGACACATTTTGCGGGAAGGGTGAGCGCTAGTAGTGGGTTGTGCTGGGGCGGTTTGATAGATTGGGATAGACGAGGTGACCTTTTGAGGATGTGGGAACGGCGGCGGAATTTCCATCTTGCAGTAGGGCTGCTACTGTCTGGGACAGCGATTGCCTTGGCTGCTGTTGCTGTCGGCGAGCAGAACCAAGGTGGAGGAAAATACGCCGAAGGAATGCACACGGCGCCTCCGTATTGGGCTTATGCGGTGAATCCACCGGCTGCGAAGAACGATCGCAAAGCCGACGTTGTCGATACGTCTCTGCGCCGTGTGCCCAACAGCGAAGCAGCGTTTACTGTGCTGCAGACGAGCGATTTGTTCTACGTGCCGGACTGGCATCCGGGCGGCCATCCGCCGATGCCGGGAATTGTGGCGCATGGCAGAAAGCCAAAAATTTTCGCGTGCGGGTATTGTCATCTACCAAATGGATTTGGGCGCCCGGAAAATGCGAACTTGGCGGGATTGCCGGCCGACTACATCGCCGAGCAGATGAGCGATTTCAAAAATGGATTGCGGAAGACTTCTGTGCCGGAATTTTTGCCGGCGGTCAGCATGGGGAAATATGAGCAGCTCGCAAGTGAGCAAGAGGTCAGAGAGGCTGCGGCATACTTCACCGGAATAAAACCGAAACCGTGGATCCGTGTGTTGGAAACAGACTCGGTGCCGAAGACGCAGGTAGCCGGGTGGATGCTGGTGGCGTGGGAGCCGCGAGAGATGGAGCCGATTGGCGCGCGAATTATCGAAACGCCGGAAAATCTGGAACGCACGGAACTGCGCGACGACACTTCGGGATTTATCGCTTACGTGCCGGTCGGAAGCATCGCAACGGGTAAGGCCCTGGTGACGACCGGCGGTGAGGGAAAAACTGTGCCATGCGCGACGTGTCACGGGACGGGCCTGCAGGGGATGAAAGACGTGCCGGGAATTGCAGGACGGTCGCCGAGTTACGTGGTGCGGCAAATCGTGGATATGCAAAACGGCCTGCGTGCCGGAGCGGGCTCACAACAGATGAAGTCGGTAGTTGCGAAATTAAATATCGAAGATATGATTGCGATCGCGGCGTACACGGCGTCGCTAAATCCCTAGGATATTAGAGCGGCGCGGTGATGCGCGACCTGCAGGGCTTGAAAGTTCGGCGGAATAGGAATGTATGTTCGAGGTGACGTATAGAGTCGCCGGAACATCGGACGTGCCGGCGATGGCGCGTATTCGCCGGGCGAATAGTGGGAGCGAAGAATATTGGAAAAAGCGAATCGCACGGTACTTACAAGGCGAGCATCATCCTCAGATGGCGTTGCCGCCGCGAATTGCTTACGTGGCCGAAGCGAGCGATTCGGTGATCGGATTTATCGCCGGGCACCTAACTCGGCGGTACGGATGCGATGGCGAGTTGCAGTGAATCGATGTTGTAGCGGAGCATAGCGCGAAGGGAATCGCGGGGGAAATGGTGCGATTGCTGGCCAACTGGTTTGTGGAGCACCAAGCGAAGCGAATCTGTGTGGATCCGGGAAACGACCGCGCGAAACGATTCTATGAGAAGCACGGAGCGGAAAAGTTGAACCAGCACTGGCTGGTGTGGAGCGACATTCAGAGCATGTTCAGCGACTGAGTAGAATGTTTGGTATTGCTTGAGGTTGCTTACGCCGGTGGCTGCTGCCAGGGATGCAGCCGCGGAAGCCAGCGCGGGACAGCTTTGCAGTAGCTATCGTAGTCGATGCCAAATGTTTTTCGCAGGGTTGGTTCTTCGTAGAACTGGACAAACAAGGCGACTCCCACCACGATCAGTAGCGCTGCAGCAATCAACGGCATACTCGCGCGGCCGAATATGATCCACAAGCTCAGCCAACCGGTGAAAAACCCGACATACATGGGATTGCGGACGTAGCGATAGAAACCAACTGTTACTAATTTCTTAGGTGGAGCGATCGGAGCGGGGGTGCCGTGTCCACTCCAACCAAAATCCCACACGCAGCACAGAGCGACGGCGAAACCCAGGACCGAAGGGACGACAAAAATCCAGCGCCAGCGGGCTGTTTCGCGGACATCGACGCGAAAACCCAGCCAAGAAGGGAGTAGCCAGAACCAGAGGGAAAAGAATGCGGCCCCTACGACGAGCGAAGCAGCGGTGGTCGCCCAATGGGAAAGGTGTCTCATGTCGGGAGAAGCGCCGGCGTGGCCGGTAGTCATCGGGGGCTCCTTTCAAGCGCAGTATGGCGCTAAGTTTTGCCGGCGGCAAGACGATGGTTCTTATTGACGCGAGGGCATTGTGAGGGCAAGCTTGAAATTCTTCCTTTCCTCTACCGCGGAGGAATTCATGAAAAAAGCAGCGATTGGTTTTCGAGTGCACTCCGGATGGAGCGCGGTGGTCGTGGTGTCGGTGGAACGAGGCTTCCTGAAGGTGTTGAGGCGCGAACGGCTTCAGTTGGTGAAAGTGTTCAGCTACAGATTTCGGCAGCCATATCACACCGGAGAGAAAGTAGAGCTGCAGGAAGCTGGCAAATTTATCGCTGGCGTTCAGAAAGAAGCGGAGGAACTTGCGGCTGGCTTTGTGCGAATGACGCAGATTGCGACGGAAAAGGAAGGATATCGAATTGCGCGTGGGGGGATGGTACAGGCGGGGGGGAGGAAGCTGCCGGAACTGGCGAAGGTTTTGGAGTCACACACTTTAATTCATAGCGCGGATGGAGAATTGTTCCGGGAAGCGATTCGCAGCGCGTGCGAAAGGAATGGTGTTCGGCTGAACGGCGTTAGCGCGAAGGAATTGGTGCAGGAGTGCGCTAGGAAAGTTTCAATTGATGAGGCAGAAATTGTGCGGAGGATCAGAGAGATGCGTAAGGCGGTTGGCCCACCGTGGGGAGAGGATGAGAAGTTTGCGGCGACCGTGGCGTGGCTGGCGCTGTTTTCATGATTTGCGAGAGAGCGTCGGCTGAATTTGTGGGCATGCGGGATTTCCGGTAAACTTCCGGGCCATGCGCTATTTTTTGGCCCGGTTGTGGTGTTCGACGTTGAATGTTTTGTGTGGTTATCCGCGGTTTAATAAAGAGAACGACATCGTAGATCACCTGCCCACGCTGGCATTTGAGTGTAATGCGGCCGCGCCAAAGCTAATCGTGGAGTTGGGTACCCGCGGAGGAGTAAGCACCCAGACGCTAATAGCCTGTGCGGGAGCGAATGATGCGGTGATGGTGAGCATCGATATTGATGATTGTTCGCACGTGGCGAACAATGCGAAATGGTCGTTCGTGCATTCGGATGATTTGAAATTTGCGAAAGAGTTTCCGGAATGGTGCAAGGCGCGGGGGTTAGAGCCGAAGATTGATTTCTTGTTTATTGACACGAGTCACGAATACGCGCACACGGTGGCGGAGATAGCGGCGTGGTTTCCGTTTCTGGCCAAGAAATGCCGGGTGGCGTTTCATGATACGAATTTGTGCTTTGTCTACCGCATGAGGAATGGGAGAAGGGTGGCGAGAGAGAGCGTGCACCGGGCGGTGATTCGAGCGATAGAAGAGTTTCTGGGGATAACGATAAATGAGCATCAGGCGGCGGTGCTGTATAAGGATGGCTGGAGGGTAACGCATGATGCGTTTTGTAGCGGGATGACGGTGTTAGAGAGAAGTTGAAGAGTTGAGCCAAATGGCCACCCGGGAATTCAGTTGACTATTCGGTGGAGGCGGAGACGATTAGGTTGTGGGAAGAGGAGCCGACGCGGACTCGGCGGGCGGCGGAGCGGATCCAGCGATTCTCGGTTGTGGACCAATATTCGAAGCTGCGTGGGAAGGTGTGCAGAGTGACGTCTTTTGATTCGCCGGGCTGCAAGGTGATGCGGTCGAAGGCCGCTAGTGTGCGAGTGGCGAATTGCACGCCGGTTGGCCGCTGAGCGGGAGCATCGAGATAGACTTGTGGGACTTCGTCGCCTGGCACGGAACCAGAATTGGTGATGCGGATGGAGACGTCGAAACCGCCGTCGGACGCCGGAACAACCCTTAGGCCGGAGTATTTGAACGTGGTGTAGGAAAGGCCAAAGCCGAAGGGGAAAAGCGGGTCTATCTTCTGTTTGTCGAACCAACGATAACCGATGTCCAGGCCTTCCGAGTAGGTAGTCCTGCCGTCGACGCCGGCAGCGGAGCGTTCCGGATAAGCCTGAGCGTTGGCGGCGTAATCTTCAAGACGTTTCGCCCAGGTGAACGGCAGACGCCCGGCAGGGTTTACCTTACCCAAGAGAATGCTCGCCGTTGCCCAACCGCCTTCATCCCCTGGCCACCACATTTGCAGAACAGCCTTTACCTTGCTGAGCCAGGGCAGGGCGACGGGTTGGCTCGTATTGAGAACCACGATGGTGTTGGGATTGACGGCAGCAATTTCTTCGACGAGTTTGTCTTGCTCGCCGGGAAGAGCGAAGTCGGGCTTGCCGCGAGTCCAAAGAAAAACAACGGCGGTGTGCGTAGATTTTGCCGCTTCGATTGCGACTTGATGATTGCGATGGCGTTGTTCTGGAGTGACCCAGCTCAAGCGGATTTGTTCCGGAGCATTCGAACTGTCGCCGCTTGCTGTGACGGCAATTTCGTGAGGACCAGCGCCGAGCGGAACTGCCCGGCGGACGTTATCGAGACCGTCGAGGGTGGGAATAGCGTTGTCTTGCGTGGCGTATTGAATGTCGCCGTGGACAGCCCCCTTGCTGGCACCAGTTCGGCCAATCTCCTTGCCATCGATTGAAAGCGTTCCGCGCGCGCCCAAAGCCTGCAAATAAATCCAATATTCTCCAGTCGCGGGGACGGTTAGCGTGCCCTTCCACGCGAAGGTTCCGTTGGCGGGGAGAGATTTTTTGTTGGAATGAGTGAAATTGAGTTGGGCGTCGACGGAAGTTTCTCCGGCCGCATCCGTGCGGAGGAGACCTGGCTCGCCCGTGTGCGAGAGAAAGGAAGCATCGATGGGTGTGCCGGTCATGTCGTCGTCGACTGCGAAAGTGATATTGGCTTCGGGGGCAAATTTTCTGAGGGCGTCCAGAGGGCCGATTTGACGATCGACGAGGCCGGGGGAACGTTCTCCGAACGTACCGATGGCAGCGACTTGCCCGGCAGTAGGGCCGATCAAGGAGAGGGACTGAAGATCGGATGGCTTTAGCGGGAGTGCTTGCTCGTTCTTCAGAAGAACGGCGGCGTCTTCGGAAGTTTTCCGGATGACCGCTGCGTTTTGTTCGATGTCCTGCGGAGTGATGGTGTGCTTTTGTTTGCCGTCGAGATAGCCGAAGCGAACCATTTCGTAAAGAACCCTGCGGGCCGCCGCAGTAATCGTGGCTTCGGTGATGGTGCCATCCCTTAGCGCAGCCCAGATCGTCGTGCCATCGGAATCGTGAGGGAATCCGGAGAGAGTGTCGCCCTTTGGCTGAGGTTCTTCAGGAACTGAGCCACCGAGCAAGCCCGCGACGAAAGCCATGTCGGGCTCCGGGCGCGGCGCGTTGCTTGGCGGAGTGGAGAGGAAAAATGTATTCATCAATGCGCCAAACGGGCTGTCGGCAGCAACGATGCCGGGCATTTCCATGTCGAGACCTTGATTGATGAACAGGGCACTGTGCACTCCGCCCCAATCGGAAGTGACAAAACCTTTGAAGCCCATTTCCCCTTTGAGAATTGTCTTAAGAGTGTCGGCGTTGCCGCATGCGAAAGGTCCGTTGATACGGTTGTAGGAACACATGACGGAAGAGACACCCGCTTTGACGGCTTCGGCGAATGGCGCAGCGTAAACTTCATGCAAGGTTTGCTGATCGACGAAGATGTTGTAGGAATTTGAGTCGTAGGCGATGTAATGCTTGGCTTGGGCCATGACACCTTGCGCCTGGGCACCACGAATCTCTGCTGCGCCCATTCTTCCAGTGAGGAATGGATCTTCGCCGAACGTGTTGTAGGAGCGATGAGATGTAATATCGCGATCAATGTTGATGAAGGGTTGCAGAACAACGTCGATACCGAGAGCACGGGCTTGGCGACCAATGACGGCGCCGTTCGCTTCGGCATCCTTGACGCTGAACGTGGCAGCCACACCCATGGTTGCAGTTTCGGCTTGCGCGGGAACGCGCGTGAGGAGGCCGGGAGGGCCGTCAGCGAAGCGCAGCGAAGGAATGTTAAGGCGGGGAACTCCAGGGAGATAGCCGGCTTGGCCTTGATAGGCGGAGGGATCTTCGATGCCTCCGCGGATGAGATTCATTTTTTCTTCAAGCGTGAGTTGCTCGAGAACTGTATCGATGCGGGATTCGCTGACGCTGTCTGCGGGGACGACTTGAGCCGGGGAAAGAGTAGCGGAGAGGCCGAAGAGGATAAAAGCGCAAAGACACTTCCTTGGCATGAAGAACATATAGGTCCTTCCGTTCAGAGAATTGGTTGAGACTGCGAGCCCTACCCCTGCTGTTCTGAGGAGAGTTTATATCACAAGGGGGGAGGGATTATGGACGAGCTTGAATGCCAAAGGAGGAAAAAATCGGGGCTACCCCGAAATGCGAGATGGCAAGGGAGTGAACTCTGACGAGCTATTTGGGGGCGGAGGATTCGCGGAGGAGGACGACGTAGCTGTCGCTGTGGTAGCGGATCAGGGCCAGCTTGGAAGAGTCAGTGCTCCAGTGGCCAAGGAACGAGCTGGGATCGGGCATTGCGAAAGCTTAGATGGAGGGAAGAAGCAAGTCAACGCGTCGGCATTTTGCGGCATTTTGCGAGAGGCCTGATTCTAGCGAAAGGCAAGCTGGATTAGAGGGTATGAACGGTGGATAATAGCCGGACCGCGTGGTGGTAGGCGGCGGATACACGGCGACAGGCTAACGATGATATTGCAGCAACAGAACGATCCTCTGGTGGTCGTCCGGCAAACGGATCACGCATATCTTGCGGGATTTTTTGCGCGCGAGTTGGGGAATGAAGCCTTCGAGAAGCCCGAGCCGTTTGATTCGTTTTGCCTGGCGGCGGCGGAGCACGATAACGGCTGGCAGGAATGGGAATTGGCGCCGGGAGTCGATCCTAAGACATTTGCGGCGTATTCGTTCATGACAATCCCCACGGAAGAGCACATCGCTTTGTACCAGCACGGAATTGAGCGCGTGGTGAAGGCGGATTTGTACGCGGGGCTGCTGGTGGCCGGACATGTGGCCGGACTTTATGACCGGGCGCATGCCACGATGCCAGGATATTCGGCGAAGTACGTGAAAGGCAACGAGCAGCATTTGGCCAATGATTTTGTGCAGAGACTGCGATTGCAGCAACTGCGATTGAAATTGGATCTGCGTAGCGATCCAGCGAAGAAACCGTTCACGGATGAGAAGTTAATCAAGATGAATCAGCAGCGCTTAGATGCGCTGGACAGGTTATCGCTGTATTTCTGCATGGGGGGGAACAACGATATCGTGATTGAAGGCGTGCCGATCGACGAACAGGGCGGAGAAGTGGATTGGGAGTTACGGTCGATCGGCGGATATGAATATTCACTGGCACCGTATCCGTTTCGAAGAGATCCGCTGCAGTTTGCGATATTGGCGAGGCGAATTCCGAGGATGCGATACACAGACGATGTGGAATTACAAAAGGAGTTGGCGGCGGCGCCGTTTTTTAATTTGAAGTTTACGTTGCGTTCCGGAGCGGCAAGCGAGACGTCGTATGCTGCAGGGGCATAGGGGCGGCGGAAGCGGGGCTAGAGAATCAAGGGTGACGCGCTGAGCATCGCGCAGGATCAGCATTTCGACCTGGGGGCCGGCAGCCGGCGCAAAGCGAAGAAAGCTCTCCTTTTTCTTTGTTGGGATAAGGCTAGGCTGGGGAAGTGGGGCCAGGCGCGCCGGGGGCTGCGAAATTTTCGGCGGCGGCTGGGGCAGTGGGGAAGATCTCGACAAGCTTGTCCACTTTAGTCATCTTGAGCGTGCCTTCGAGCATTCCTTTCACACCGGCGAGGCGTAGGGAACCACCTGCCTTTTTCAGTTCGGAGTGTGAGCGGACGAGCGAGCCGATCGCCGAACTGTCGATGTGAGTGATGTGCGTGAAATCGAAGATGACGCGATTCACCTTGTCGGCAATGAGGGTGGCGGTTTCCTGTTCAAGGCGACGGCAGTCTGTGCCGGCATGAATGCTGCCTCTCATTTCGATGACGGTGATGCCGGGCTTAATCTGATGTTTGGAGAGATGCAGAATCATACTTCCCCTTCATACGGAAATTGGCGAATGAGGCGAACGCAGTCGCCCAATGCGCCGTAAAGATTGCTGCCCCAGCCACAGGGCGTGAAGGCAGCGGTTTTCTGATTCAAGGCTTTGTCTGCTTCGGCGAAGAATTTCACGTGCTGGCCCGGGGGTGGAGTAGCAAATTCTTTGACGGTAATGATGAAAGCAATTTCCGCGCCCGCCTGGCGCTTCACTATGGAAAAATGGCGAAGTTGGGCAAGTTGCTCCGCCGGGTTTTCTTGAACATACATCCAGTCGCTCATGAGTTGGTCCCTCGATCTTCGCGCACGAACCCGAAAAATGGCGAGAATAATGTAAGGCGAATGTTAGGCTAGCAGGGCTCGCAAGTCAACGCGAGCAGGTTGTAGTATCCTACGGGAAAAATTCGGATACACCCTGCCAGGGGAGCGTAGAAGCTTGTCAGCAGGCCATTTGTACTTGACTTTCGAGGCCAAGACGTACATCTTTTAAAGCTTTGCTCTACCTTGCGGTTGAGCCAGTACTGAGGGAGAAGCAAAAAGAGTGCCTATGACCAAAGTCAGACTGTGTTTTCACGATCGCTGTTTCGATGGAACCGCTTCCGCGGCACTTTTCTATCGCTTTTACAAGGAAACGTACGATCCCAATGCTGAATTTCATTTCAGCGGGATGACTCACAAGGCGAAACACCCGTGGGAAGAAGGGTTGTTCGACGGGGATGAGAACGCGATTGTCGACTTCAAGTATTCCAATAATCCAAAGGTTACCTGGTGGTTTGACCATCACCAGAGCGCGTTTCTTACGCCGGCTGACGCGGAATATTTCAAGAGATTTCCAGGCAAGCAGATGTTTTACGACCCGACGTATAAGTCGTGCACGAAATTGATTGCGACTGTAACGAAGGAAAAGTTTGGCTGGGACACCAAGCCGGTTAAGGATTTGATTCATTGGGGCGATATTATCGATGGAGCGCAGTTTCCGACGGCGCAATCGGCGACGGATCTTGCCGATCCCGCGACGCAACTTGCGCTAGTGATTGAGGCGGCTCCTGAGGACGGAATACCAGCGAAGCTAATTCCGGATCTGGCCTACAAATCGTTGGCCGACATGGTGAAGCTACCGATTGTTGCGAAACATCTTGGGCCATTGTTGGAGCGGCACCGTAAGTCGATCGATATTTTGAAACAGCGGATTGAAGCGAGAGACGGACTGATCTTCTTTGATGTGAGCGATCTAGATCTGGAAGGTTACAACAAGTTCGTACCGTACTTATTGCACCCGGAATGCGTGTATTCGGTGAGCGTGAGCGCGTCAGGCACGCGGGCCAAGGTTTCGCTGGGAACGAATCCGTGGAATCAGGCTAAGGCGGATCAGAATCTGGCGTCGCTGGCGGAGAAATATGGCGGTGGCGGACATCCTAGGGTGTCGGCGATTTCGTTTGAACCGCAGGATCTCGAGCGAGCGCGGCAAGTGGCCAAGGACTTGGCGGCGGTTTTGCGCGGGGAAGGCGCCGGCCTGATTTGATTTTGTTCGCTGGAGCACGATTTAGGGCGAATTTGGCGCTTATTTGTGAATTGCTGCCAAGAAGTGTCGACAGGAAATTAATAACTATGTAAAATAAATAATTGTCCGTGGTCCGGTAGCTCAATGGTAGAGCAGCTGACTCTTAATCAGCGGGTTGCAGGTTCGAGTCCTGCCCGGATCACCATTA
>Ga0074046_10001354_pt1 | contig 22289 bp, 16 predicted proteins | sample BogForMeECP23OM3_FD_94441 | JGI IMG/M metagenome (GOLD analysis project Ga0074046, IMG submission 94441) | Bog forest soil microbial communities from Calvert Island, British Columbia, Canada - Bog Forest MetaG ECP23OM3 | ecosystem: Environmental > Terrestrial > Soil > Wetlands ...
AGCGCCGTGTGGATGCAGCGGATCGCCTGCTCCCGCGCCACGCCGCCCGCCACCGTGAGCCATGTGCCGAAACTCAGCTCCGAAACTTCAAGCGGGCCGACGCCCAGCGTTCTATATCGCACAAGCCTTCACTCGCCGCCAGCCTTTTAATCCCTGTTCCTTAATCGCGGCTTTCTCGGTCCCTTGGTCCCTTAGTCCCTTAGTCCCTGCTTCTACCCCACCGCTTGCACCGATCCCTTGCCAGCCAGTTCTTCCACGCGCTCCACCCACCCGCGGTCGGCGGCGACGTTCATCCCTTCCGGCTCCAGAATTACGGCATACTCACCCTTTTTCTCAAGCTGCAGAAGTACCTTGCCGGGGCCCGGTGCGGCGTCAGCGGCGCTCTTAAGCGCGGCCAGCATCTCATCCGTGGCGCGGTCGAGGTTGATGCGGATGCGTATGCCCGTGGGCAGCTTCACTTGGACCTCTTCGAGTGCTTGCACCTGGCTCACGGCGATCTTGGGCGCGGCGTCCTCATCGCCCATCAACATGCCGCGCACCAGCACCGGCACTTCCATCTTCAACTGCTGCGCCAGCCGCTCGTAATCGCGCGCAAAACAGATCAATTCGATCTTGCCGGTGGCGTCTTCGAGCCAACCTTGCGCATACAGCCGCTGGTCGCGGCGGCTCTTCTGCACCCGCAATCCATGCAGGATCCCGGCCACCTGGAGCTCGTCAGCCATATCCTGCTGCCCGCCCCAGCGCCGCTCCGGCGGTTTTCGCTCTAGCGCCTCGGCCGTCGTAATCACGCCCGCCAGGTTGCGCAACTTCTCCGCGTATTTATCGAGCGGATGGCCAGAGACGAAGAATCCCAGCACTTCCTTCTCGTTCGCGAGGCGCACTGTCTCTTCCCAATCGGGAGCCAGCGGCAGGGCGTCGGCGTCGTGGCCGCGCGCGGGCGTTTCATCAAACAGGCCGAACAATCCGCTCTGCCCTTGCTCCGCGTCGCGTTGCGTTTTTTGCGCGCGCTCCATGGCCTTGTCGATGGCATTATTGAGCTGCCCGCGCGCGCCCAGCGAATCCAGTGCGCCGGCCTTGATCAGCGACTCGATCACGCGCTTGTTCATCACGCGCAGATCGACTTTTTCGCAGAACTCCCAGAAAGTTGTGAAGCGTCCACCCACACCCGCGCGCGCCTTCAGGATCGATTCGATGGCGTTGCCGCCCACGTTTTTCACCGCGGCCAGCCCAAAGCGGATGGCATCGCCGTGCGGCGTAAACTGTGCGCCCGAAACCTGCACGTCCGGCGGCTCGACGGCGATCCCCATCTCGCGGCACTCACCGATGTATTTCACTACGCTTTCGGGCTTCGAAGTTTCCGACGTAAGCAGCGCCGCCATGAACTCGACCGGGTAGTGCGTCTTCAAATAAGCCGTCTGGTACGCCACCCACGCGTACGCCGCCGAATGCGACTTATTGAATCCATACTCGGAAAACTTCGCCATCTGTTCAAACAACTCTTCCACCGCCGCCTTCGCATGTCCCAGCTTCTCCGCGCCATTCATAAAGCGATCGCGCATCCTCGCCATCGCCTTGTGATCCTTCTTTCCCATCGCGCGCCGCAGCAAGTCGGCCTCGCCCAGGCTGAAGTTCGCCAGCACCTGCGCAATGCGCATCACCTGTTCCTGGTAAACCATCACGCCCAGCGAATCCTTGAGTATTCCCTCAAGCTCCGGCAGCAGAAATTCCACCTTCTTGCGTCCCCACTTGCGCTCGATGAAATCGTCGATCATGTTCATCGGCCCCGGACGGAACAGCGCGTTCAATTGCGTCAGCTCTTCCACCGTATCCGGCTTGTAGCGCCGCAGAATATCTCGCATCCCTGACGATTCGAACTGGAATACGCCCGAAGTCAGCGCCGTATGAAACACGCGCTTGAAAGTCTCGGGATCGTCAATCGGAATAGCCTCGATGTCGAGCGTCTCGCCGCGCGTCTGCGCAATCAATTTCACCGCGTCGTCAATCACCGTCAGAGTGGTAAGGCCCAGAAAGTCCATCTTCAGCAGGCCCATCTTCTCTACGGCCTTCATATCGTATGCCGTTACGATTTCATCGTTCTTGGTGCGGTTGAGCGGCACCAGTTCCGTAAGCGGGCGTGGCGCAATCACCACCGCGGAGGCGTGCACGCCCGCGCCGCGCACCAGCCCTTCAAGCTTCTTCGCTGTGTCAATCAGTTCGCGCACCTGCTTGTCGCTGTCGTACACCTTGCGCAGATCGGGCACATCCTCGAGCGCTCTGTCGATCGTCATGCCCACCGTGGCCGGCACCAGCTTGGCGATGCGGTCCACGTCGCCGTAAGGCATATCGAGCGCGCGCCCGCAATCTTTGATCGACGCTTTGGCCGCCATGGTATTGAACGTGATAATCTGCGCTACCTGCTCGCGCCCGTATTTGCGCGTCACGTAGTCGATCACTTCGCCGCGCCGGTTCATGCAGAAGTCCACGTCGATATCCGGCATCGTCACACGCTCCGGATTCAGGAACCGCTCGAAGAGGAGCACATTCTGCAGCGGGTCGATGTTGGTAATCTCCATGACGTATGCCACCAGCGATCCCGTCGCCGACCCGCGCCCCGGGCCCACGGGAATACCGTTGTCGCGCGCGTACTTGATGAAATCCCACACGATCAGGAAGTAACCCGAGTAACTCATCTGCTTGATCACATCGATTTCATAACTGAGCCGCGCTTCGTACTCCTCCGGTGTTGATCGCCGGATACCGCGTAGCTCCAGTTGGCGCACGGCCGTGTCGAGCCGCTTCTTAAGCCCCGCTCTGCACACCTCCTCGAAGTAGCTGTCGATGGTGTGCTCCTGCGGCACCGCAAATTCGGGAAACGGATTGTCCACTTTCTGGAGTCTTAAATTGCAGCGCTCGGCAATCGCCATGGTGCGACTCACCACCGCAGGCGCATCCTTGAAGAGCTGGGCCATTTCGTCCCCGCTCTTCACAAAAAACTGGTCGCTGTCGAACTTGAAGCGGTTGGCCTCGTGAATCTTGGCGCCGGTTTGCACGCACAGCATCACGTCGTGCGCGTGCGAGTCCTCGCCGCAAAGGTAGTGCGAGTCATTCGTGGCGACGAGCGGGATGCCCAACTCGCGTTCCAGCCGAAACAGGTCGGCGCGTATCTTTTGCTCCGGTTCCAGCCCCTGATCCTGAATCTCGAGAAAGAAATTTCCCTTGCCGAAGATGTCCTGATACTGTTGCGCAACAGCAGCCGCCCCGGAATAATCGTTTCGCTCCAGCGCCTCGCACAGTTCGCCACTCAAACACCCGGAAGTTCCGATCAATCCCTTGCAGTTTTCCGCAAGGTACTTCTTGCTCACCCTCGGCTTGCGATAAAACCCGTTCAGGCTCGCCTCCGACGTTAGCCGGATCAGGTTTCGGTAGCCCTCCTCATTTTCCGCCAGTACCAGCAGATGGTTGTACTGGTCGTTAGGTGTATCCGCGCGGTGATCCTCCGCCTTGCACACGTAGAGCTCGCAGCCCAGGATGGGCTTGATCCCTTTAGCCTTCGCCGCGTCAAAAAAGTGCACCGCGCCATAGATGTTGCCGTGGTCGGTCATCGCCACGGACTTCTGCCCCAGCGCCGCCACGCGGTCCACAAGCTTATGAACGTCGCACGCTCCGTCCAGCAGGGAATACTCAGTATGCAGATGCAGATGGGTGAATTCAGACATGGCTATATTGATTCTAGTCGGCGGGCAACTTGCGCGCGTCCGGGCCAGGAAGCGCGGCTTTGAGGAAAAACCGTCCGAATCTCGACCCCCTGGGCGGACAGTCCAGGTCTGCATCCGGCTGAGCACGAAAATGGGCGCCCATGTTCGGATTTTCGGACCTCAGATAGCAAGGAGGCCTCAGAAAATCATTGCGTATCCTCCAGCCCGGCCGGCGGTAGAGGAGCACAACCCCCAGCCGATTTTCTTCTTGCCACACCCTCATCGCCTCCTGTAATAGTCGCTGCAGGAGGTTTTCCCCATGACAAGAAGCAAAATCGTGTTGGGCTCCATTGCCGCCTCGGCAATATTTGCGGGAGGCATGCTGGTTGGCCAGACTATGGTGACTGCGTCGGCTCCGCCCAAGGTCACGGTGGGTCCAAGGTTTCCGAATCTGCAAGCGGCGCAGCGCGATATCATCGAGGCGTGGAATGCCGCGACCTCGGCCCAGAAAGACAACGCCGACGCCAACGATCCCCAATTCCGCAGCGATATCAATTTGGCAGGGAGATATCTCAATCAGGCAAACGATGAGCTTGAACAGGCAGCCGAGTACGCGACCAGCCACACCCGCTGATCCCGACTCTCGCGGATAACGCGCGCGACCGCCGCACACCATGCGGCAGCTTGTTCTGCCCTTTAGCTCCGGTTTCTTTGCGAGGAAAGCGATCGCAGCGAGGGTGGGACCACGGGTTCTCAACCAGCTACTGGTTGATTTGGAGGCGAGGGTTATGATGGTGGTGGTGTGCTACTACCGCAACCTGCGCCTGCGCCGCATAGGGTACTGCGAGACAAAAGTCGGTAAGTCTATTTACAGAGAAACTATGATCACCGCGCGCTGCACCGAACCGCCCATCTTTTTATTTGCGCCCCTTTCCCGCCCCCGTGTAAGGTGTCTCCCGGAGGAATTTCTCAATGAAAGTACGTTCGATCGTTGTCGGATCCATCCTCGGTGCCGGACTGATTGCCGGCGGTTTCACCATTGCCCAGCCCGCGCGCAATGTGAGTCCCGGACGGCATCCCAACCTGGCCGCTGCCCAGCGCCTGACAGCTCAGGCGTACCAGAAGGTCACCGATGCCCAGCAAGCCAACGAGTGGGACATGCAGGGCCATGCCGCCAAAGCCAAGCAGCTGTTGGATCAGGCCAGCAACGAGCTGAAGCAAGCTGCCGAAGCGGCCAATCGCCACTAGGAATTCTTTGAGTTGTGCTAACTCTTGAGTGACCGGTCACCCAGCCGATCTTGAGCGGCTGGGTGGCCTTCAGCGTGCCGCCGATGCCCACCTACAAGGTTCTGGCGTCGCTCTGTGGTGTCTCCACTTCGGAAATGTCTCCCGCGCATCCGGCGTGGCCACAATGGCACACCACGCTGGTCTCTCCTTCGGCCCCTTCACAATAGGCGCTGCAATATTTAGACCCGTCGCTGGGCACGCAGTCGCATGTCGGGTTATCGCATTTCTTCGCTTTTGCCATCATCTTCCCTCCTTGGTTCGCCAGGATTGTGTGCTCCTTATCGCGAACATGGCAGGTTCGATGCAAACTCCACTCGGAAGGATGGAACGCCTGACCGCCCATGCCGGGAGCGGGACACTATAATCAATCTGAATTTGCATTCAGGAGCTTCCATGAAGGTTCGGAAGAATGTGGGTCTATGCCGCCGCGAGTTCCTCCAGGCCTCCGCGGCCGCGACTGCTGGCGCACTTACACCGCTCGGTGCATTTTTCAAGGCCGCCAGCGCTCTCGCATCGCCGAGCCCAACGGGCGGCGCTTTTCCCGGTGCAAACGCCGTGAAAAGCGTCAATCCGGAGATCGGTACCGGATGGCGCGGGCACATGTTTCCCGGCGCCGTCGCGCCTTTCGGCCTGGTGCAACTGAGCCCCGACACCGCCGGCAAGCCGGAAACGCGCTGGAATGAACGTGGCGAATACACGGGCTGGGATCATTGCCCCGGCTACTACTATCCCGACAACATCGTCATCGGCTTCAGCCACACCCACGTCCAGGGCACAGGCGGCGGCGACCTCGGTGACGTACTTTTGATGCCCGTAGTGGAGGGACGCAACTGGTCGTGGGATGCGGGCCTGCCGCAAACTTTGGCGCAAGAGCAGATCACGGAACTCGGCCTCGATTCCGGCTGGGTCTTCGACAAGGCGGTGCCGGGATACCGCTCCTTCTTCACGCATGAGCGCGAGACCGCGCACGCAGGTTATTACGGCGTCCACCTGCTCACGCCCGACGTGCAGGCGGAGCTGACCGCGACCACGCGCTGCGGCATGCATCGTTATAGCTATCCGCAATTGCCCACCGGCACAAAGCAGGGAGTGCTGCTCGATCTCGTGCATGGCATTGGCTGCAAGGTCTATAACGCCGAGCTCAAACTCGAAAGCGCCACGCGCATCAGCGGCATGCGCGCCACGCACGGATGGGCTGCGGACAAGCAAGTGTATTTTGTCATGGAGTTTTCCAGGCCCCTCACTTCCATCGACGTGAGCCTGGATGGCGCCATAAGCACTGCCTCTCCATGGCGCGAGTTCAAAGGCACCGAGATCAAGGCGATGCTGGCGCATGCGCCCGGCGCGCCGCTCGTGGTGCGCGTAGGCATTTCCTGCACTAGCGCAGAAGGCGCGGCAAAGAATCTTGCAGCCGAAATGCCGCACTGGGATTTCGACGCCGTGGCGCGCGCAACCGAATCAGAGTGGGCCAAGGCGCTCAGCGTCCTCGATGCAGAGTTGCCCACCAAGGCGCTCACCGAGACGTTTTCGACCGATGCCTATCGCGGCCTTGTGGCTCCAGCAACCTTCAACGATGTGGACGGCACTTATCGCGGGCAGGATCGACAGACCCATCCTCATTCCGGCTTTACGAAATACACCACGCTCTCCATTTGGGACATCTATCGCGGCGAAGTGCCGTTCATCATGCTCATGCAGCCGCACCGCACCGGCGACATCGTGCGCACCCTGCTCGCCGATTATGAGCAGCTCGGTCTGCACACGCTGCCCATGTGGCCGCTATGGGGCAACGAGACCTGGAGCATGACAGGATTCCACGCCGCGGCCATGATTCTGGGCGCATACGTGCGCGGCTTCCGCGACTTCGATGCCGAGGCAGCCTACGCGGCCATTCGCGACACGGCGCTGGGAGCCCGCGACTCCGCATCGGCAAACGCTTCCGCCGGAGATGTCCGCCGAGCGCGCGACAACGGCAAGCTGCAGGAAAACTTCAGGCAATACGGCTATGTCCCCATGGATCTCAATGGCGGCTCTGTATCGTGCACCCTCGATATTGCCTACGACTACTGGTGCGCGGGCGCCATGGCTGAGCTCCTGGGCAAGAAGGACGATGCCGCGCGGTTCTACAAGCTCGGCCAGAACTACAAAAACGTCTACGATCCTTCCACCGGCTTCATGCGGCCCAAGACCGTCGACGGAAAGTGGCGCGATCCCTTCGAGCCCGATATTCAATACCCCGACTACGTGGAGACAGATGCATGGCAGGCCAGCTTCAGCGTCCCGCATGACGTCGAGGGGCTGATCGATTTACACGGCGGCGACGCCGCCTTCATCGCCAAGCTTGACGGCTTGTTCACCGCGCCCTCGTATGTGTCGAGTCCGCCGTGGCCGCAGCCCGACATCAGCGGCATGGTCGGCCAGGATGCGCAAGGCAACGAGCCCAGCAATCACAACCCGTATCTGTATCCCTTTGCGGGTGCGGCGTGGAAGACGCAGTACTGGGTGCGGAAAGTGGCAGCGCTCTACAACGACACTCCCGCCGGCATTCCCGGCAATGACGACTGCGGCCAGTTGGCGAGCTGGTTTGTCTTTGCGGCGCTGGGTTTTTATCCGGTCAACGCGGCCACCGGCGTCTACATCATCGGCAGCCCGATCGTGAATCGTGCTGCCATCCGCAATCCCGGAACCGGAAAAACCTTCACCATCGTCGCCGAGAACAACTCGCACGAGAACGTCTACATCCAGAGCGCGGAACTCAACGGCAAGGAGTGGAACCGCTCCTGGATCACGCATGCCCAGATTGTTGCCGGCGGCGAACTGCACTTCCGCATGGGCCCCAAACCGAACAAGGAATGGGCCTCCGCTCCAGCTGATCGCCCGCCTTCGGGACTGGTAAAGTAGCGCCGGTCTCCAGACCGGCTGTCGTGTGGGCCTCCTGGCCCACACTCTGGCGCACCAATTCTCAACTTCATCGCCCGCAACCCCAAGGCAGAGCCGGATTTGCCGGGTGAAGCGGCCTGACGCGAATCGTCCCGCAGCGCCATTTCTCTGCTATCGTTTCAACTCGCCGATTGGTATACTTATTAGTGTGACCACAACTGTCCTCGATTCCATTCCCCATCACGGTTCCTCCGTAACTTCCCCCAGCCAGAAGAGGGTGTTGTTGCTCAAACCACGCGGTTTTTGTGCCGGCGTGGTGCGCGCCATCGACATTGTGAAGATTGCGCTTGAAACCTTCGGTGCGCCCATCTACGTGCGTCGCGAGATTGTGCATAACCGCTATGTTGTGAACGAATTAGCGGAAAAAGGCGCGATCTTCGTCCACGAAATCGACGACGTGCCTGATGGCCAGCGTGTCATCTACTCGGCTCACGGCGTGTCGCCGGCAGTGCGCGATCGCAGTAAAGGCCGCAATCTAAAGGTTATCGACGCCACCTGCCCGCTTGTCACGAAAGTGCATTTTGAAGCCGTCAAATTTGCCAGGCAGGGGTATTCATTAGTACTCATCGGACACCGCGATCACGACGAGATTGAGGGCACCCTGGGCGAGGCGCCGAACGTAACCCAAGTGGTTTCAAACGTTGCCGAGGTTGAGGCGCTGCACGTGCCCAATCCTGACCGCATCGCCTATCTCACCCAGACCACCCTGAGCCTGGACGAAGCGCGCGACATCATTCACGCCCTCAAGGTCAAATATCCCAACATCGTCGGACCCCACTCGCAGGACATTTGCTACGCCACCGAGAACCGCCAGGTCGCGGTACGCAACGTGGCGCACAATGCCGGGTTAGTACTGGTTGTGGGATCCACAAACAGCTCCAACTCCAATCGCCTGGTCGAAGTCTCGCGCAACCTGGGCACCATCGGGTACCTCATTGATAACTCTCAGGCCATTAATCCTGAGTGGCTCGTCGGCGTGGATACAGTTGCCGTCACCGCCGGCGCTTCAGCTCCGGAAGTGCTGGTCGAGGACGTGGTAAATTACTTGCGTCAGAATGGCTTTGAAAACGTCGAAGAGGTTGAGGTGATGCCGGAAAACGTGCGCTTCGGCCTGCCCCCGGAGATCGTGCAGGCCATTGGCAGCGCCAGCGGCTCCGAACCCATCGCCGTGAGCTAAAACTCGATCACGAGAACCGGCACGCGGCAGTTGAGCGCGCCAAGGGGCGCAGGTTTCTTGAAGGCTGACACACTTTCCCCCGGAATATAGAGGCGTTTCAGAACGCATGACTCCAAAGCAGAAGACACAAACCGCGACGGCCAATTCCGGCCAATCTAGTCTCCGCCAGCCCAGCCTCGGCCGGCCCAGATTCGGTCGTATCGACGCGGACCTCGGCGAGGTGGACTCGGCCCTGGGCCGCGCGCGCGATTTCCTGCTCAGCCTGCAGCATCCTGACGGTTACTGGTGCAGCGAGCTCGAGGCCGACTCGATGCTCGAAGCCGACTACATCCAACTGCATACCCTGCTCGAAAGCGGCGATCCCGGCCGGCTCAAGCGCGCTTTCACTGAGATGATGCGCTACCAGAACGACGATGGCAGTTGGAGCATCTATCCCGGCGGTCCCGGCAACATCTCGCTCTCGGTCAAGTGCTACTTCTCCGCAAAGCTCATGGGAATCGAAGCCGGCGATCCCCGCCTCGTCAAGTGCCGCGAGTGGGTACTGGCGCATGGCGGCGTCGTTGCCTGCAACACCTTCACCAAAATGTATCTCTGCTCCATGGGCCAGTACGACTACGATGCCGTCCCCGCCATTCCGCCGGAGATTGTCCTCTTTCCCAAATGGTTCTACTTCAATATTTACGAAATCTCGTCATGGTCCCGGTCCATCATCGTCCCGCTGGCCATCATGTACGCCAAGAAACCCTTCAAAAAAATTCCCCCGGAGCAGGGAATTGACGAGCTCTTCGTAGGTGGCCGCGCCAACTCCATCCTGCGCCTGCGCGTCGATCGCAAGCACCTCCTCTCCTGGCGCAACGTTTTCCTCGCTTTCGACCGCATGACCCACTGGTTCGAGGCCGTTCACATTCGCCCTCTGCGCAAACTGGCCATGAAGCGCGCCGAGCAGTGGATGCTCGAGCGTCTGGAGATGACCGATGGCCTCGGCGCCATCTACCCTGCCATGCTCAACGCCATCATTGCGCTGCGTTGCCTGGGTTATTCCGAAGACGATCCACAGGTCATTCGCGCGCGCGACGAGTTCGAGAAGCTGGGCATCGAGCAGGCGCCTACGCCGGAGATGCCCGAGCCCACCTTCCGCATGACACCGTGCATGAGCCCGGTGTGGGATACGGCCCAAGCCGTCTACGCGCTCGGCGAAGCCGGTGTGCCGCGCAACGATCCCCGCTTGCTCAAGGCTGTGGACTGGATGCTGGCCAAAGAGGTCCGACATAAAGGCGACTGGGCCGTGAAGGTGCGCAACACCGAGCCGGGCGGCTGGTACTTCGAGTTCAACAATGAGTTTTACCCGGATACCGATGATACAGCTCAGGTTCTGCTTGCCCTGAGTAAGGTAGACAATCCCCGCGAGCGCTACCAGCACCAGGTGGCGCAACGCGCCCTCGCTTGGGAGTGGGCCATGCAGTGCAAAAACGGCGGCTGGGGCAGCTTCGACAAAGACAACACCAAGATGATCTTCCAGTACATCCCCTTCGCCGATCACAACGCCATGCTCGATCCGCCGTCGGTCGACATTACGGGGCGCATGCTGGAAACCCTCGCCGTCTACGGCTACACCCGCGAAGACAAGCGCGTGCAGCGCGCCATTGAGTTCATCTTCAAAGAGCAGGAGCCCGACGGAAGCTGGTTCGGCCGCTGGGGTGTGAACTACATCTACGGTACCTTTCTGGTGCTGCGCGGCCTCGACGCCATCGGTGTCGATCATCTCGAGCCGCAGGTGCAGCAGGCCGCGGAGTGGATTCGCATGGTGCAGAATGCCGATGGTGGTTGGGGCGAAAGTGTCGGCACATACGATGAGCCCGACACGCGTGGCATCGGCACGAGCACTCCCTCGCAAACCGCGTGGGCGCTGATGGCGCTGCTTGCCGCCGGCGACGACCGCTCCGATTCCATCGCCAAAGGTGTGCGCTGGCTGCTCGAGCGCCAACGCGAAGACGGAAGCTGGGACGAGACCATGGGCGAAGGTCCCACCCGCCAGTCCATCATCACCGGCACCGGCTTCCCCAAAGTTTTCTATCTGGCCTACACCATGTATCGCCAGTATTTCCCGCTGATGGCGCTGACAACCTACAAGCGGGCCATGGAACGCGCCGCACTAAGCGGCCAAAACTTATAGCGCCGGTCTCCAGACCCGCACTGCAACTCCGGCGCTAACATAGCAATCGGAGTTTGGTCGATTTTGAAAGGGCGCGAGTTTACTCGCGCCAATGAAGACGAAGATTCGAGCAACTTTGAAAGGGCACGGCATTGGCCGTGCCACAAATTGGACAGGTCTTGTATCAGGGCGCGACTTTAGTCGCGCCGAATGCAGCACGGAAAATGACCGGGGCTTCAGCCCCTGAGGGCAAACGCGAATGGCAGTTCCAATCTCCCAAATGTGGACCGTAGCAACCTACGTCCTCAAGAACCGGCTCACGGGCCGCAAGCGCTATCCACTCGTGCTCATGCTGGAGCCGCTGTTCCGCTGCAACCTGGCCTGTGCCGGCTGCGGCAAGGTGCAGTATCCGCCTCACATCCTCAAGAAGCAGCTCACGCCCGAGCAGTGCTTCGCCGCCATCGAAGAGTGCGGCGCACCCATGGTCTCCCTCCCCGGCGGCGAGCCGCTGCTGCACCCTCAGATCGTTGACATCGTCAACGGCCTCGTGGCGCGCAAAAAGTATGTCTATCTGTGCACCAACGCGCTCGAACTCAAGCGCCGTCTGCCGGAATTCACGCCCTCCAAGTACCTCACCTTCTCCGTTCACCTCGATGGCGAGCGCGACCATCACGACTTTTCGGTTTGCCGCGAAGGTGGTTGGGACATCGCCGTCGAGGGCATTAAGGAGGCCGTCAAGCGCGGCTTCCGCGTAACCACGAACGCCACCTTCTTCGACGGCACCGATCCCAACAGCGTGCGCAATTTCTTCGATGAAGTGATGACGATGGGTGTAGAAGGGGTCGTTCTTTCGCCCGGCTACAGCTACGACAAGGCGCCCGATCAAAATCGCTTCATGGGCCGCGCCCGCGTGCGCCGCCTCTTCCGCGCGATTCTCTCCAACCGCAAGAAAACCTGGAAGTTCAACATGTCGCCCCTCTTCCTCGAGTTTCTGATGGGTGACCGCAACTACGATTGCACGCCATGGGGTTCGCCAGCTTTCAACATCTTCGGCTGGCAGCGCCCCTGCTATCTGCTCCAGGACGGCTACGCCGACACCTTCAAGGAGCTGATGGAAACCACCAAGTGGGAAGAGTACGGCGTAGGCTCCGGCAATCCCAAGTGCGCCAACTGCATGGTGAGCTGCGGCTACGAGCCCTCCGCCGTCCTCGACGGTTTTGGTTCGCTCAAGGGCTTCATCGCCATGGTCAAGGGCAGCTTCTCGCTCTACCCTGACGAGCACGCCCTCGACCTGCTCAACGAGCCCATGCCCACCGGCCCATCGTCGCTCGTCCAGATCACCGAACCAGAGCGCGAACTGGCCAAGCTGTAAGCCGCCACACAAAACTCGGGTGGGGAAGTGTTTTTGTAGTTTCTGAGATCGGGTGCCCCTTGTCCCTCGCTTTTGGGGACAAGGGAAACCACGCTGACTTGCTAACCACGCTGACTTGCTGACTCGCTAAGGAAAAAATGACCGCCGAAGTCCAAAAATATACCCGCCAACAAATTGAATCCCTCGAACTCGCTCCCGGATTCGAGCACGAACAGCTCGAAGGCTCCGTTCCCACGCTCGCCAGCGATGGAGACCTGAAGGACGCTCTCGAAAAGGCCTTCGATTATCGTGGCGACGTCACGCTCACGCTTAAATCCGGCGAAAAAATCGAAGCCTACATCTTCAATCGCTCCACCGGCGCCACGCTGGCCGACTCATGGGTGCACTACTTCACGCCCAGCGCCCCCGAAAAGCGCAAAGTTTCCTACGCCGAAATTGCCCGCCTCGAATTCACCGGCAAAGATCGCGCCGCCGGCAAGCACTGGGAAGACTGGGTCAAGGCCTGGAACGAAAAGAAAGCCGCCGGCGAAAAGAACATCGCCCTCCACCCCGAAGCGCTGGAGTAGAGAAACAGTTCATAGTTCACAGTTCACAGCCGCTCCGCCATCGGATAATGGGTGGAGAGACCAACTTCTGTTGGTGCAAGACCAGGAACTCCGAACTACGAACTGTGAACTCCTCAATGAACGTTTTCGTCACAGGCGCCACCGGTTTTATCGGCCATCACGTAGCCAAAGCCTTGGCCGCCGAAGGCGCCAGCCTCCGCCTCCTCACCCGCAAATCCAGCAACCTCGCCAACCTTGAAGGCATCCCCGGCGACACGATTGTCGGTGACCTCGCCAATCCAGAGCCAATAAAAAATTCACTCGCCGGCATCGACGCCGTCGTCCACGTCGCCGCCGACTATCGCCTCTGGATTCCCGATCCCGCCGCCATGTACAAAGCCAACGTCGACGGCACCCGCGAGCTGCTGCGCATGGCCCGCGAGGCCGGCGTCAAGCGCTTCGTCTACACCTCCTCGGTCGCCACCATGCACTTCTATACCAACGGCATCGTCTCCAACGAAGACACGCCCGTCTCGCTCCGCGACATGGTCGGCCACTACAAGCGTTCGAAATTCCTGGCGGAACAAGAATCGATCAAGGCAGCGCAGTCCGGCCAGCAGGTCATCATCCTCAATCCCACTACCCCCGTCGGACCCAACGATCGCAAGCCAACGCCCACCGGCCGCATCTTCGTCGACTTCCTCAATCGCAGATTTCCCGCCTACGTCGACACCGGCCTCAATCTCGTCGGCGTCTCCGAAGTCGCGCGTGCCCACGTTCTCGCCCTCACCAAAGGCACGTCCGGCCGGCGCTACATCCTCGGCGGTGAGAACCTCACCCTCAAGCAGATCCTCGACAAGATGTCCGCGATCACCGGCATTCCCTCGCCCACAGTCAGAATTCCCTTTGCCGTCGCTGCCACCTACGCGTTCGTCGAGGAGCTCTTCGCCGGCCGCATCCGCGGCAAAGAGCCGCGCGCCACGCTCGAAGAAGTTCGCATGGGCCGCAAAAAAATGTACGCATCCAGCGCTCGCGCGCAGCAGGAACTTGGCTTCCACATCCTCCCCGTCTACCCTGCCATGCGCGCCGCCATCGACTGGTTCCGCGCCAACGGCTACGCGCGATAAACATGTAGCGCCGGTCTCCAGACCGGCTGTAGTGCGCGCCTTCAGGCCCGCGCTTAGGATTGCAAATGAAGCAAAGGTTCAAGCATTAATGACCCGCACCGCCATCATCGCTGCCATACCCGGCGAGCTCAAGCCGCTCGTCGCCGGCTGGCCCCACTCCACCCGCAACGGCATCCACTTCTGGGCGCAGCGCAACGAAGAAGAAGAATGGATCGCCGCCTGCGCCGGAGCCGGTCAAACCGCCGCGACCCGCGCCTTCGCAGCCATCGAGGATGGCGGTCCCATCGATCTGGTTTTTTCCATCGGCTGGGCCGGAGCCTTGTGTGCCGAAATCGCCACCGGCTCCGCCCACAATATGGCTGGCGTCATCGACGTGCGCACCGGCGAACGCTTCCGCTGCGACGCCGGAGCCGGAGATCTCTGGCTTGTAACCAGCCCCAAAGTGGCCAACCGCGACGAGAAGCGCCGCCTCGCCGCAACCTACGACGCCACCCTCGTCGACATGGAAGCAGCCGCCATCGCGCGCCTCGCCGCCATGCGCGAGATTCCGTTTTATTGCATCAAGGGCGTCAGCGATGGCCTCCACGACCGTCTGCCGGACTTCAACCCCTTCCTTACTTCCGACGGCCGCTTCCGGCTATTACCATTTGCTCTTTTGAGCCTCCTGCGGCCTTGGTACTGGCCCGCACTCCTTCGGATGGGCGAAAATAGTAAACGGGCTTCCCAAAGCATCGCGGAGTCGCTGCTCGATTTTCTCGATGAGCAATCTCTCGATGAATGAGGTCACGCAAGAACAACAGAATGGCTACCCAAATCTCCAACCCCAAATTGCGACTTGACGAACAAATCCCATCTGTCATGCGCGCCGTGGTCTATCGCGGCATCAACGACATGCGCCTTGAAACCGTTCCTGTCCCCGAGATCGGTCCCGGCGAACTGCTCATCAAGATCGCCACCTGCGGCGTCTGCGGCACCGATCTCAAGAAAATCCACATGGGCTCGCACTCCGCGCCGCGCATCTTCGGCCACGAAATGGCCGGAGTGGTCACGAAGGTGGGCGATGGTGTCGCGCAATTTGCCGTGGGCGACCGCGTGATGAGCTTCCATCACGTTCCCTGCGGCCAGTGCTACTACTGCCGAAAGAACACGCCCGCGCAGTGCCCGCTCTACAAGAAAACCGGCGCTACCGCAGGCTTCGAGCCTTCCGGCGGCGGCTTTGCCGAGTACATCCGCGTCATGGACTTCGTTGTAGCCAACCGCGGCGTCGTGCACATCCCAGACGATGTGCCCTTTGAGCAAGCGGCTTTTGTCGAGCCGCTTATGACCGTGCTCAAGGGCACGAAATTGCTCAATCTCGCCGCCGACGATACGGTGCTGGTCATCGGCCAGGGCCCCATTGGCCTCATGCACGCCGTGCTCGCCGCACGCACCGGTGCTCGCGTACTCACCTCCGACCTTTTCGCCGAGCGCCACGCCATCGCCGCGCGCTTCGGCCTCACCAACCCGATTCACGCGGGCACTGAGAATGTGGTGGAACGCGTGTTTGCCGAGACCGGAGGCCGCGGCGCCGATGCCGTCATCCTGGCCGTAGGCGGCAACGCGCTCATCCGCACTGCCATGGACGCGGTGCGCCCCGGCGGCAAGGTGATGCTCTTTGCCCAGACCCAGCACGGCGAGGCCAATTTTGACCCTGCTGCGGTTTGTGTGGACGAGAAGACCCTGCTCGGCTCATACTCTTCTTCGTTCCCGATCCTGGATGAAGTGACGGGTCTGGTTTTTGATGGCTACCGCAACGGCTTCGACCTGACGCAGCTGATTTCCCATCGTTTCCCGTTCGAAGAAGCTGTCGCGGCCATCGAAATTGCATCCAATCCGCAGCCTGGCTCGATGAAGATTATGATGGAGCCTGTGCCGGGGGCCGGCGCAGAGTAAAGGGGGATTTGATGGCGAGCACGGTGAAGGACGCGATCCGCCGTGGGCGCAAGACAGTCGAAACCGTCGTCGAAGAGAGCCGCAAGACCGTCGAGAACGTCGTCGAAGGCGGCCTGGATACTGTCGAGACGGTTGTCGAAGCCGGCCTCAATACCGTCGACGCTGTGGTTGTCAAAGGCCGCCGGACGGTCGAATCTGCTGTCAGCCTGGGCCGCCGAACCGTCGAGCACGCGCTTCTCCACGGGCGCGGCACCATGCAGGCTGCCGTCCTCCACGGCCGTGAAGACGTCCGCATCGAGCAGGTTCCCATTCCCAAAGCCGAAACCGGCGAGCTGGTCGTCCGCGTGGGCGCGGCTCTCACTTGCGGAACCGACCTCAAGGTCTTTCGCCGCGGTTATCACGCGCGCATGATCGTGCCCCCGGCGCTCTTCGGCCACGAAATGGCGGGCACCGTTCTCGAAGCCGGCGATGGCGTCACTGATTACGCGCCCGGCGACCGCGTGGTGGCGCTCAACTCTGCGCCGTGCGGCAAATGCTATTTCTGCTTGCGCGACCAGGAGAATCTTTGCGACGACCTCCTCTTCAACAACGGCGCCTATGCCGAGTTCATCCGCATTCCCGAGCGCATCGTATCGAAAAACACATTCCTTGTCCCGGAAAATGTGCCGCTCGAGCACGCCGCGCTCACCGAGCCACTGGCTTGCGCCGTCCATGGCTTCGAGGATTCGCGTCCCCGCGAGGGCGACATCATCGCCATCATCGGCGGCGGCCCGCTCGGCCTCATGATTCTGCACGTGGCCGCGCTGGCCGGGTACGAGACCATCGCCCTGGTGCGGCACGACGGCCAGGTGGAAGCGGCGCACCAGCTAGGCGCGACCCACGTGGTGCAGAGCCCCTCGATTCGCAAAGCCATCCTGGAGGCGCGCGCCCTCACGCCCAAAGACCGTGGCGTCGATATCGCCATTGAAGCCGTCGGCGTACCCGAGGCGTGGCAAGAGGCGGTGGAGTTGGTGCGCAAGGGCGGCACCGTGAACTTTTTCGGCGGCTGCGCCAAAAACACCCACGTCACGCTCGACACCAACCGCATCCACTATAGCGACATTACGCTCCGCGCCACCTTCCATCACACCCCGGCCATCTGCCGCAAAGCTCTCGCGCTCATCGCCAGCGGACGTTTCCAGGCCAGCGCCTTCATCACCGGCCACGCACACCTTTACGAGCTCAACCGCGTCTTTGAGAAGTTGATGAATCGCTCAACCGAAAGCGAAATCAAAACCGCCATCGTCCCGTAAAGCCGGTTTTTAAGAAAGCAAACTCACCACAACACGGGGTGCCCCCGGTCTCGCTTTTGAGACCGGGGAGAGCACGAACTGCCAACCCACGGGTCTTGTATCAGGGTGCGAGTTCACTCGCGCCGAAAAGTCCTAAAACTAAGGGCCGGGTGCCCCACGTCCATCGCATTTGGGGACGTGGGATGCGACGAACCAAAGTCCCCGCGTTTCACCAAAACGCCTCCCACCCCAATAGCGCAAAATAGATATAGGCTTCGCCCATGCCCACCACCGCCCAGCCAACGACCGATGAACTGCTAGCCCGCGGATGGGCCGCTCTCCCGTCCAGCTATCGCATTCCCGATGTCGCGCCCACTCTCGCCGAATCCCTCGCGTACTGCCGGCAACTCGCCGAATCGCACTATGAAAATTTCCACGTCGCGACGTGGTTTCTGCCCAAACCGCTGCGCCCGCACTTCCATTCCATCTACGCCTACTGCCGCATCTCCGACGATCTGGGAGACGAGGTCGGCGACCCCTCCGTAGCCCTCGCGCTTCTCGATCTGTGGGGACGCGAGCTCGACGCCTGCTATGAGGGCCGCGCCCGCCATCCCGTGTTTGTGGCCCTGGCTGAAACCATCCGCGTCTGCAACATTCCCAAAGAGCCATTTGCCGATCTGCTCGTTGCCTTCCGCCAGGATCAAAGAGTCACGCGTTACGCCACCATGGACGAGGTGCTCGGCTATTGCCGCTACTCAGCCAATCCCGTCGGCCGCCTGGTGCTCTATGCCTGCGGTGAAGTGCGCCCCGACAAAATCGCCGGAAATTTCCAGCTATCTGACGCTACCTGCTCGGCCCTGCAACTCGCCAACTTCTGGCAGGATGTGCGCGTCGACTTCGCGAAGGACCGCGTCTATCTTCCGCAGGATGACATGCGCCGCTTCGGCGTCACCGACGAGACCATCTCAGGCGGTGTGGCCACGCCGGAATTCCGCGCCCTGCTGCGCTACGAAGTAAACTACGCGCGCTCTCTCTTCGAACGCGGCCTGCCGCTCATTGGCCGCGTAAACCGCGACCTTGCACTCGATCTCGATCTCTTCAGCCGTGGCGGGCTGGAAATTTTGCGCGCCATTGAGCGCCGCGATTACGATGTGTTGAGCGCGCGTCCATCCATTTCCCGGCGCACCAAGCTCGCATTGGCCCTGCGCGCACTGGGCGGCAAGGCGCTGCCGTTTATGCGCCTCGGTTGGAAATTCACAGGAAAGACTTCTTGACCCCGACGGTTCCATCCCACGAACTGGCCCGCGCCTACGCGGTGTGCCGCACCATTGCAAAGCGAGAAGCCAAGAATTTCTATTACGCCTTCGTTGCGCTGCCCCTCGAGCGCCGCAACGCCATCTGCGCCATTTACGCCTTCATGCGCCAGGCCGACGATCTGGCCGACGACGAGACCTTTCCGCGCGAAGAGCGCCGGCGCAAGCTCGACGCGTGGCTCGCCGCATGGCGCGAAGCGGCTGCCGGCCAATCAACAGCCGACCCCGTGTTCATGGCCGTGCGCGACGCCACCCAGCGCTTCGCCATTCCGCTCCAACTGCTCGACGAGCTAGTCGACGGCGTAACCATGGATCTCGATCACGCGCGAGAATCCGCACATTCAAGCAACGAGCCCCCGAGCCCCGTCCATTCCACGCCTTTTGTGAAATGGGCGGGAAACTCCGACGCTCTACCCGACACCTACGCAACCTTCACCGACCTTTACCGCTACTGCTACTTCGTCGCGTCAGTCGTGGGCCTGGTGTGCATTCGCATTTTCGGCTACAGCGGCGAGCGCGCCGAGAAATTAGCCGAGGAAACCGGCATCGCCTTCCAGCTCACCAACATTTTGCGCGACGTGAGCGAGGATGCAGCACGCAACCGCGTCTACTTGCCACTCACCGATCTCGCCGCGCACGGAGTTTCACTTGATGCGCTGCTCCATCACGCGCCCTCCGCGCCTCCCACACTGGCCGAGCGCGCTTTGTTAGCTTCCGTAGCCCGCCGCGCCGAGGACTACTACCGCTCCGCCGATGAGCTGCTTCCCCTTATTCATCGTGAAAGCCGCCCCGCGCTCTGGGTACTGGTTTCCATCTACCACGCGTTGCTCAAGCGCATCGAGCGCGCAGATTACGACATCTTCACCCGCCGCGCCAGCGTGCCCACCGCGCAGAAAATCGCCATTCTTCTCGTAGGCCTTGCGCGCACCGCATGGGCGCGCGTCTCCACTTGACACTCTCCGTAGCGCCAGAAAAACCGTACCGCCGGTCTCCAGCCAAAACGTAGCGCCGGTCTCCTGGCCCGCGCTCATACCCACACTCGCAATCACACCCGCACCCACAATTACACTCACTCGCACACTCACACTCGCACACTCGCACTCACATCAACCTCCATGCGATACCCTGATGCAGGGGCATTTCCCATGCGAATACCCGCTCTGCGCCGTTCGGTTTTCTCTGCGCTTCTTCTCACCCTCTGTCTTTTTGCCGCTCCGTTTGCAGCCCCAGGACAGGGAACCGCCTTCAATCCGGCGCTCCCGCTCACCCATGTCGACAACGGCCCCAACTCGGCCTGGGCCCAGAGCCAGCATTACCTCGTGCTCGTTTCGCTCGACGGCTTTCGCTGGGACTATGCAACACGCGACAACGCCACGCATCTGCTGGCGCTCGGTAAGGCAGGCGTATGGGCGCCTCAGGGCATGTTGCCCAGCTATCCTTCGCTCACCTTTCCCAATCACTACACCCTCGTGACCGGCCTTTACCCCGAGCACCACGGCATTGTGGCCAACAACTTTCTCGATCCCGAGCGCGGCGCTCGCTACTCCATGTACGACAAGCAAGCCACAAACGACGGTTCCTGGTACGGCGGCGTCCCGCTGTGGAGCCTTGCCGAGAGTCAGGGCATGCGCACGGCGTGCATTTTGTGGGTTGCCTGTGAAGCCAAAATCGCCGGCTTCCTGCCCTCGTACTACGCCACCTACGATGGCAAAACGCAAGCCACGCCGCAGGCCGACCAGGCGCGCATCGACAATACGCTGGCGCTGCTCAATCTCCCCGCCGCCGACCGTCCGCACTTCATCGCCATCTACTTCTCCGAGCCCGACCACACGAGCCACGAGTTCGGACCCGACGCGCGCGAGACTCGCGCCGCCGCGCTTCGCATGGACGCCCTCGTCGGCAAACTCCGCGCCGCGCTCATTACCACCGGCCTGCCCATCGATCTCGTCGTGGTCAGCGATCACGGCATGGCAAGATCGCAAGGCGGCTGGATCGACCTCGACCAGTTTGCCGATCTCTCCGTCTTCGACACCGTCGGCGATCTGCTCTACGGCAAGACAGAAGAAGATCGCGACCGCGTCTACAACCAGCTCAAGCGCATTTCGTCGCAATTCATCGTCTATCGCCGAAAGGATGTGCCCGCCGGCCTGAATTACAACCAGAATCCGCGCGAGGGCGACCCGATTGTCGTGGCCACAGGGCCGTTCGCAATTCGCGCCCACGCCCCGCCTGCAGGAGAGGCGAATCACCCGCCCAAACTCGGTATGCACGGCTTCGACCCGCACCTTCTGCCCCAGATGAAAGCAAGCTTCTTCGCCGCCGGGCCGGATTTGCGCGCAGGGAAAACGGTCGCTCCGTTTGATAACGTAAATCTGTATCCATGGATGGCGCATCTGCTGGGCCTCAATCCGCCCAAAACCGATGGCGACCTGAACATTCTGTTGGGAACGTTGCGCGATGACGGCGTCGCGCCGGAGAAATAGTCGAAGGCAGTCGCACTGCCCGCCTCCCGTAGGGAGGCAAGGAAAATAGCCCAGGACAAGTTCGCGCAAGCGAACGCAGTCCTGGGTAGGAAGCATAGGAAGGATCGCAGCCCCGGAGGGGCGGCGCGAATTTGAAAAGGGGCTTTAGCCCCTGTCGACCTTGGAAAGGCAAGGAAATCATGAGCGTAGTTCTAGGAATTGACGGCGGCGGCACCAATACACGAGCCGCCATTGTCGCCGATGGCAAAATTGTGGGCAGCGGACAAAGTGGATCCATCAAAAGATTGCGCGTGGGCGCGGAGGTGGCGGAAGAGAATCTACGCGCCGTGCTAAAAGAAGTCTTTGCGGAGGCGGGCGTAAAAGGAGTGGAGGCCGCCTGCTGCGGCGTGGCCAGCGCCAGCATGCCCGGCATTCCGGAGTGGATCACCGCGGTCTTCGACGATTTCGCAGTCGAGAAATCTGAAGTGGTCGGCGACCATGTCATCGCTCTCGACGCGGCCTTCGAGGGAGGACCGGGCATCCTGCAGATCGCCGGAACCGGCTCCAATTGTGTCGGCCGCGCGCCCGATGGCACTCTCGAAACCGCCGGCGGATGGAGCTCGCGCCTCGGCGACGAAGGTTCGGGCTACTGGATCGGCGTCAACTCCATTCGCCGGGCGCTCCACGCTTTCGATCGTGAGGAGACCTGCCAGGTGATCCCCAAAGTGATGGAGATCTGGGGCACGAAAGACATGGACGAGTTCATCAACCTCGGCGACGGCACGCCGCCTCCCGACTTCGCCGCGCTGGCGCCGGCCATCAACGAGCTGGCCGAGGCTGGCGACGCGGTCGCCGTGAGCACTTTGCAACAGGCCGCCATCGATCTTGCGGGATTTGTGCTCCTCGTACGCTCCAAACTGCGCCGCAAACACGGCATCGCGGGCGAGATTCCGGTGGCATGGACCGGCAGCGTAATCGCCAAAATGGATCTGGTACAACAACAATTCTTCGCCGGA
>Ga0074046_10001355_pt1 | contig 22280 bp, 18 predicted proteins | sample BogForMeECP23OM3_FD_94441 | JGI IMG/M metagenome (GOLD analysis project Ga0074046, IMG submission 94441) | Bog forest soil microbial communities from Calvert Island, British Columbia, Canada - Bog Forest MetaG ECP23OM3 | ecosystem: Environmental > Terrestrial > Soil > Wetlands ...
CACCGCCGCCCAGTTGCGCAGTTACGACGTGCTGGGCCGGCCGGGCATGGATGAGTTTCTCATCGCTTTGCCTTTGTGCGCTCCGCTCAACGCGATGAGCCTTGCCGAACGGCTGCGCGCCGCGGTCTTCTCCACGCCGTTTCATGCGAGCGGCGAAGCCATCCGCCTCTCCGCGTGCTTCGGCATTGCTGTCAGCCACGGCCGCTCACCCGTGGTGGTGTTGCGCGAGGCCGAAAAAGCTCTCGAGTGGGCCAAGGCCGCCGGACCCGAGTCGATCCAGTGCTTCGGCAACGCGCCGCGGCCCTTGCCATCGCCCATCACGTTTCTCTCGGCGACTTCGGGCGATGAGTTGCTTGCCTGGTAGTGCAAGAATCCGTTGAGCGGACCCCCGGCGCTGAAACAGTGACTTTCGGTTAGGCGGTGACACAGGCGTAATATGATCCGCAGGTTCGGACCGCTAAGATTTGGGGGACTCCGTGCGGAAGCTTCTTGTCGTTTGCATCTTGATAGGAACCTATTTCAATGCCCACGCCCAGCAGGGTGGGCAGCCGCAAGAAAGGCAAGTACGGTTCGTATTGGTACGGCTCAAGGATCACAAGCCGCTTGCCAACCAGCATCTGGTGGTTTTTATGGGCACCACTGTGAAAGAGGCGAGGCGGCACTCGATTCGCGTCGAGCTTGAGACAGACTCCAACGGTGTTGCGACTCTTTCAATTAAGCCACGCACCGCGTGGTTTCAGGTGTGGCACGAGGAAGGGAAACCCTGTCCAGGCGGTATTCCCAGCCGTGATGTATTCCATTCGAGCGTGATGTTCGACGAGGGTGCTCTTGTCTCTGACACCTGTGGTCAAGGCTTGGAGAGGCTTCAGCCATATTCTCAGGTGATACCGCCAGTTGTAGTCCCTTCAAACCCAGGAGTTTGACCCGTTCGGACCTATCGTTCAAGGGCCCGGATCGGCACCCCGGATGGATCGTCGCCAATCCGAAGTTACCCCGTAGTTGTCCCTTCGTAAACCAGCTCTAAGCTCGGCCCCCTCGTCTCCGCGATCTCCGGCTGCAAAAACTCCTGAAAGACCTCGTTCGAGAGCAACCGGCCTCCAAACCGGCTGTCATGCCGGGGTCCACACCCGCACTGCCGTTCCTATATGAAATGTGATATATTTGGGCCGTGCAAGAGTTCGCTGAAATCCATTGGGCTGGCGATACCAAGGAAGTGTTGAGTTCTTTCCCGCCAGAGGTCAAAAGCGTACTCGGATATTCGCTGCGCAGATTGCAAAAGGGATTGCTCCCGGACTGCGATGCTCGAAGGATGGAGTCTATCGGCAAGGGCGTCTGGGAGTTGAAGACAGCGGATGAAAGAACCTGGTACAGGGTGATCTACCTGACGCGTATCGGCGATGCGCTGTATGTGTTGCACACATTTGAAAAGAAGAGCCGCAAAACCGGCCGGCGGGATCTTGAGATTGCCAAATCCCGTCTGCGGCAGGTGCTAGCGCAGTTGAGAAATGTGGAGGCGAAGGATTATGGCGAGAAAACCTAGCGTGCTAACCCATGTGACGCGCGGCGATGTGTTTGACGATCTTGGTTTCACGCGCTCCGAATCCGCGGCGCTCAAGATCAAGGCCGACCTGCTCGACGCCCTCCGCAGGGAAATTGAGCGCGAGCGCTATACGCAGCGCCAATTGGTGGAGATTCTCGATGAGTATCAACCCGCGGTGAGCAACCTGATGCGCGGCCGAATCGCACAGATCAGCATTGAAAAACTGTTGCGATACTCGGATCGCCTGGGAATGCGCGCCACGCTGAAAGTTGTTCCGGCGCGAAGGGCCGCGCGGGCCGCGTGAGCGAAACAGCATCCAGACTGCGTCATTGGATGACTTACATCTTTGTGTGATTTGTAGCATGGGACTGTGCGAATGCTACATTCCGCGCGTTGTTTGGGCGATTTCCGGTTGCAGAAACTCCTGAAAGACCTCGTTCGAGAGCAACCGGCCTCTTGCAGTGAGCCGCGCACGCGCGCCGTCGAAGTTCAGTAGCCCATCTTCAGTCATGCGCTTCACGATTTCCATTGCGGGATCAACCAACTCTTCGCCAAACTCCGCACGCAGCGAAGTTACGTCTACGCCCGCGTTGGTGCGCAGGCCCAGAAACCACGCTTCTTCGTGCTGCTGCGTGGGAGTGAGCAGCGACGATTCTATGGCTCCGGTTCCGGCCAGATAGGCCTGCAAATCGTCGGTCGTCGTCGTGCGCAGCACGGAATCGCAGGTGCTCCGCCCCGGGGGCGATCGCGACACGACCGGTGCGGGCGTGGACGCCCGCACGACAGCCGGTCTGGAGACCGGCGCTACATTTTGGGCACCTGCGCGATCACGTAATGTCGGCGACAGGGTCGGATCGCAATGAAGCATCGACGAAGCATCCAGTCCCACGCCGAGGTAGGGCCGCCGCTCCCAATAGCGAAGATTATGACGAGAGTAGAAGTCTGGAAGGCTGAAATTGGAGATCTCGTACTGCCGCAGTCCGGCCGCTTCAAGCCGCTCGATGGCACGCTCGTACATGCATGCAATGACATCTTCGTTCGGCACGAGACCGGCGCGATAGCGCGCGCCACCCTTCAATATTTCGCGGCCCAGGCGCGAGTCTTCGTCTACCTCCAGCATGTACACGCTGGCGTGAGGGACCTCGGACGCGATGAGAGCTGCGAGCGACTCCTCCCAGGAGGCGAAGGTCTGCCCGGCCAGGCCTGCGATCAGATCCACATTCAAGTTGGTGATGCCGGCCGCACGCAGCCGCTTGAGATCCGCCTCGACCATGGCACGACTGTGCAACCGGCCGCTCGAGTGCGCCTCGCTGTCGACGAACGATTGCACGCCCAGGCTCACGCGGTTCACGCCCGCAGCCGCCATCGTGTCCAGGGTTGCATCCGCTAGCTGTCCCGGCGCGCATTCCATGGTGATTTCGGCATCCGCGTCGAGATCGAACTGCACGCGCAGGCTCAGGAAGAGTTGCGACACGAACTCCGGAGCCAGCAACGACGGCGTTCCTCCGCCCAGGTACACTGTATCCACGCGCCGCGGGAGTTCCACTCCCATCTTCTCGGACCAGGATCGTGCTCCTGCCAGGTCCGCGATCAGCCGCTCCACATAACGCGCGTGATCCGAGGCCGGAAACACGCCTGACGCGAAGTTGCAATAGGTGCACTTCGACCGGCAAAAAGGAATGGAGACGTAAATTCCCAGGGCGTTGCCGCCCCAGCGCTTCACGAAATAATTGGAGCGCTTCATGAAAAGATTGTTGCACGCGGCTGACCCGTGCCCCATCCTTTCGCCGTTCTTTGGCGAAAGGGCGGAGCCGCACCTATACCGGCAACAACCGCAGTTTCCACTCATGCAATGATGAAAGGAAGGAGATCCGCTTGAAAGCCTGGCCAGCTGTGGCAATTTGCGTCATTCAGGGCCTTCTCTTTCTCGCTCACTGGTTGGTTCTTTCCACCTGGATCGCCTTCTGGCCCGGCCTGGCTCCCACTGCCGTGGCCGAATTGCATGCGGCCATGCTGGTGCTGGCCTTCAGCTTTGTGGTTGCGTCGCTGCTCTCATTTCGCTTTTCGAATGTTGCCGTACGGTTCGTTTACTGGTTGGCCGCCGTCTGGCTTGGCTTTCTCAATTTCTATTTCTGGGCGTCGCTGCTGGCCTGGATGTTTTGGTTTGCGCTAAGGCTGACGCTTTCTCCGGCTCAAGCCACTTCAATACGCCCGCTTCTCGCCGGGATTCTTTACGGGATCGCGGCCCTCATGGGCCTCTACGGTATCGTCAATGCGCGCATCGTTCGCGTCCGCCGCATCGCGGTCAAGCTTCCCAACCTTCCCCCGTTCTGGCGCGGCCGGCGCGCGGTGCTGCTCAGCGATCTGCATCTCGGACCCATCAATGGCGTGCAATTCTGCCGCCGTCTCGTGGCCAAGGCCCAGTCCTTCCAGCCTGACATAGTCTTTCTTCCCGGCGATCTCTTCGACGGCACAAAAGGCAACCTCGACCGCCTAGTGGAGCCGCTCATGCAGCTTATGCCGCCGCTCGGCATTTACTTTTCCACGGGCAACCACGAGGAGTTTACCGATCCCACGCATTACATTGAGGCCATCACTCGCGCCGGAATTCGCGTCCTCGGCAACGAACTCGTCACCGTTGATGGTATGCAAGTGGCGGGCGTGTTCTATCACAACTCCTCCTCGCCGCTGCGCATGAAAACCGCGCTCGACGGCATGAGGCTCGACCGCGCGCGGCCTTCAATCCTGCTGAACCACGCACCCACGCGCCTGCCCACCGTGGAGCAGGCTGGGTTCAGCCTCCAACTCTCCGGCCACACGCACGGCGGGCAGTTTCTGCCTTTCACCTGGATCACGAACAGCATCTACGGCCGCTTTACAAAGGGCCTGCACCGCTTCGGCGCGCTCCAGGTCTACACTTCCACCGGCGCCGGAACCTGGGGCCCTCCCCTGCGCGTCTGCACGCGTCCGGAAATCGTGGTGCTGGATTTCGCGTAGGGAGTCTCAGGCAGGCATAGGAATTATTTTTCGGAAGTGTGGTAGTATGTATTCCTACTGAGGTGCGCCTCATGCCTACCATTGAAAAGCTGAGCATTGCGCTCCCTGCGGAAATGGCGGCGCTCGTCCGCCGCGCTGTAGATGCGGGAGAGTATTCCTCGAATAGTGAGGTCGTGCGTGACGCCCTTCGCGATTGGACGCACAAGCGGAATCTGCGCGAGCAGAGCCTGTCGAATCTTCGTAGACTATGGCAAGAAGCAGTGGCCGACGATTCCGAAGGTCTCGATCCGGAGGCGGTTTTCGACCGACTGGAAGGCAAATATGGCGGCTCTGCCAAGGCAGCGGAACGATAATGCGCCTCCGGTTATCGCCTTGCGTACCGGGCGATCTGGAAGAGATCGCGGAATACATCGCGCAGGACAGTCCCCGCCACGCAACGCGAATGCTTCATTTGCTGCGCGCGCGAATGAAGGAAATTGCCAGGAACCCGAAGATCTTTCGCTTGCGGCCTGAAATTGGCGCGGAAGCGCGGTTGGCGACTGTGGGCAATTACGTGATCCTCTTCCGCATCCGGCAGAACGCAGTTCGAATCGAGCGGGTCGTCCATGGCAGCCGGGACTTGCTTCCTATGTTGGAAAAAACCGAAGGCTAAGGATACTTAGACTCATCTTCGCCGTTGGCGCCTGGCATCTCCTGGGCTAGCATTCGCAGAATTCTTCCCACAAGCACCTTTGGATTGTGCACAGCCCCTCCCCTGCGCGCCGGCACGCGTCCGGAAATTGTGTTCATCACGTTCGCATAGCGATCTCGTATCTTATTCTCAGGCTGTCAAAGGAGGAGAGTGTCTTGAGCGCTGCAACCCCTTCGCCCGGCCACGCTGACCGTCGCGTCATTCGCACCAGCCTTCACGGACTCGGGCTGCTCATGAATCCGCGCCTTAACAAGGGGACGGCATTCACGGAGGCGGAGCGCGATGCTTTCGCGTTGCACGGCCTTTTGCCGCCGCACATCGGGACGCTGGAAGATCAGAGCGAGCGCCGCAAGCGCGTGCTCGACAGCCATCCCACCGCGTTCGACAAATACAGCAGCATGCGCGACCTCGAGGACAGCAATGAAACGCTGTTCTATTCGCTGATTGCCCAGCACACCGAGGAGTTGCTGCCGATCGTCTACACGCCGGCGGTGGGTGAGGGGTGCCAGCGTTTTTCCGAGATCTGGCGCAAACCGCGGGGTCTTTTTTTGAGCTACCCGGACCGGGACCGCATCGCACAGATCCTTTCCAACTCCCGCTACGATGCGGTGCGATGCATTGTGGTCAGCGATGGAGAACGCATCCTGGGGCTGGGCGATCAAGGCGCGGGGGGCATGGGCATTCCCATCGGCAAAATGGCGCTCTACACGGCGCTGGGCGGCATCCCGCCCGAACATTGTTTGCCGATACTGCTGGACGTTGGCACTGACAACGAAGCGCTGCTGCATAATCCCATCTATATCGGCTGGCAGCACAAGCGCATCCGCGGACAGGATTACGACGATTTTGTCGAGACCTTCGTGAGCGCCGTCGAGCATCGCTGGCCACACATCCTTCTGCAATGGGAGGATTTCGCCGGCGCCAACGCGGCGCGGCTGCTGGAGCGCTATCGCGACCGGCTGTGCACGTTCAACGACGACATTCAGGGGACCGCGGCGGTAACAACCGCGACCCTGCTTGCGGCCGTCAATGCCACGGGAATTCCGCTCCACGAGCACACCATTGCGATGTTCGGCGCCGGGTCGGCCGGGATTGGCATTGTTGATCTTCTCATCGCCGCCATGAAAGAAGAAGGGCTGAGCGAGGAGCAGGCGCGAAGACGCATTTACGCGTTCAACCATTTCGGCTTGATTGTGGAAGGCGGCAAGGGGATTCGCCCTGAGCAGCAAGCGCTGGCGCGCAAGCGCGAGGACATCGCGGGATGGAAGCTCTCGCCATCAAGCTCCGACAGCCGGGACATATCCCTGCTCGACGTAGTGCGCAACGCGGGGATCACGGTATTGGCCGGAGTGAGCGCTCAGCCCGGCGCATTTACCGAAGAAATTGTGCGGGAAATGGCGCGCCACACTCCGCATCCGGTGATCTTTCCACTGTCGAATCCCACGTCACAATCCGAGGCCGCACCCGCCGATCTGCTGCGCTGGACCGATGGCCGCGCGCTGGTCGGCACCGGCAGTCCCTTCGCTCCGGTCGAAGTCAACGGCAAATCTATCCGCATCGCCCAGGTCAACAATTCCTATATTTTCCCCGGCCTAGCTCTCGGCATTCTTGTTTCGCGCGCAAAACGCGTGAGTGACGGCATGATTATGGCCGCGGCGAAAGCGTTGGCCGCACTGTCGCCGGCACGCTCAGACAAGAGCGCGCCGCTGCTGCCGGCCATCGCTGAAGCGCGCAAAACCAGCCTCGCGGTAGCGGAGGCGGCGGGCATGCAGGCGATCGCCGACGGAGCGGCCGAAACCGTTGATGAGGCGAGTCTCGCCGACGAATTGCGCGCGTATGTGTGGGAGCCGGAGTATGTTCCGTATGAACGCATTCCTTGATTACTGAAGGCGGCAAATCTCTTGCTTCCGTGCTACAATGTAGTAACGTTGCTACCAAGAGGCCAGCTATGGCAATTACAACCATTTCGAGCCGCGAATTCAATCAGGACACCGCTCGCGCGAAAAGGGCCGCCCGAAAGGGTCCGGTCTTTATAACCGATCGCGGACGACCTGCCTATGTGCTGTTAACTATCAGGCAATATCAAAGACTGACGGGCAAGCAGAAATCGATTGTCGAAATGCTGGCGATGCCTGGAGTTGCGGAGATAGACTTCGAGCCGCCGCGGCTCGGCGACGAGTATCCATTGCCGGTTGATCTCTCCTGATGTATCTGCTCGACACCAACGTAGTCTCCGAGTTGCGGCCAAGGAGCAGCCGTATATCCGATCCACGGGTGATCGCATGGGCGCGGAGTGTTTCTCCCTCGAGCCTTTACCTATCGGTGATTTGCATCTTCGAAATGCGGATGGGGATTCTTCAAAAACAGAGAACCGATCAAGCACAAGCTGCTGTTCTTCGATCCTGGTTAACAGATTATGTACTGCGTTCCTTCTCGGATCGCATTCTTCCAGTGGACACAGCGGTCGCTCTGCAATGCGCAGCACTGCATGTACCGAATCCAAGCTCCTACCGCGACTCTCTCATTGCCGCCACTGCGCTGGTGCACAGCATGACCGTAGTAACGCGCAATGTTTCCCACTTTGCGAAGACCGGCGTCAAACTTCTCAATCCGTGGGAAGCGCAGGCGGCACAGCGCAAAGTTTGACTTATTTTTCTGCCGGCACTTCCTCGAGCAATCGCTTCCACGTCTTCTGGTTTTTTCTGAAAGCTCGCTTCAAATCCTCGAGGATGCGCTCGAAGTCGGCGTTGGTGCGCAGATTATTCCACGCGGGATTTTTCTGGAACCAGGGATAGTTTTCGTTGCCGAGATAGATGGCGCGGCGCAGCCAGTGCAGAGCTTCGCTGGAGTCGCCTTCCACGGCAAAGTAAGTGGCCAGCCGGTAAGCCATCTCGCTGTCGGCCTCGGCCGCTGCAAGGGTGTCGTCTTTGAGCAGCGGCGTGGCGCGGCCCCGCTCACCGGCCTGCACATAGCAGATGGCCAGCGTGGGCACGGCGATGCGCAACGAAGGATCGTCGTCGATGACGCTCTCCAGAATCTCGATGGCCGCTTTCAGATTGCCGAGCCGCATTTGCTGATAGCCAGCGGAAGTGCGCAGCAGCGGATGGCGCGGCTCCAGCGCGAGGCCTTTTTCCAGCTCGTCGCCGGCCAGCTCGATCTGGTTCTGATAGTGATAGACGCGGGCGCGATGGTTGTAGAGGATCGCAGCGTTGGCCGGGTTCAGCTTGAGCGCGCGGACGAATTTGTCGAGGGCTTCGTCGTACATGCCGTCGCCGCGCAGCGCAATTCCGGCCACCATGTGCACGTTCCAGTCGTTGGCCGCGCTGGCCAGCAGGCCGGCAATGCCGTGCCGCGCCGACTCCTTTTCGCCGCGCGACAGCAGCATATAAATGCGGTAGAGATTGGCCTCGGTCGACGCCGGATCGAGCTTCAGCGCCTCGTCGAAGGCACGGCGCGAGCGCATTACGTGAATCTGCCCGCCAAAGCCGTGACGCGCGTACTGCAGCTCGGCGATGCCCAGCCCGGTCCATCCCGCGGCAAACGCGGGATCAGTCGCGGTCACGCTGGAGAACAGCGCGTGCGCGCGGTCCAGATCGGCCCGCGCACCGGTGCGCACCATGAACGAGCTTAGCAGCGCCCGCGCCTGCAGATACTTTTCGCTCACCGGTCCCGGCAGCGAGCCGTCGCGCGGAGTGCCGCGTGCTGCGCCGGTTCCCGGCCCGCTCTGCACGGATTTAATGCCTTCTGCGGCGCCCATGCCCTGCAGCGTGGCGAAGACCTCGTTCGAAATTTCGGTCTGCACCGCGATCAAGTCGAGCGAAGGAACGCGAATCGACCCACCCGAGCGTACACTCTGCGAGGCCACGTCGAGCAGTTGCCAGCTCAGGTCGAATCCGTTTTCCGAGCGCACAAAGCTTCCGGCAAGCACGAACTTGACTAGCAGCTTTTGTCCCACGGCCAGGGGATCGAGCTGCGCGATGGGCAATTGCATAAGCGCGCTCGAGGGCCGCACCACGAGCGTGGGAATGCGCGCCAACCGCGCCGCAATGGCATCGGCCAGCGCATAACCGTAGAGCGGAGCTGCTTCTGCAGTGCCGACATTGGCAAAGGGCAGAACGACCAGCGAATTCTGCACCGCGCGCTCGCCCGCCGATTCGCGAAAGCGCTCCGCGAGCATGGAAAGCAATCCCGTGGTGCGCTTCTCCGCCTCCGCGGCCGTGGCCGGCAAATTGGCGGCCGCTTCGCCGGGAATGGTGCCGGTCTCGATGCGCAACGCTTTCATGATGGTCTTGAGCCCTTCGCGCACCTCCGCGGCCGATGCTGTGCGCGCCCCGGGATTTTTTTCGAGGCAGGCCATGATCACGCTCTTCAGTTCCGGCGAAATCCCCGGGACGATCTCGCTCAAATCCGGCGGATCCAGAAACTGGATGGCGCGAATGGCCTGGAAATCCTCGGCATTGGGGCGCGCAAAAGGGTGCCTGCCGCTGGCCAACTCGTAGAGAATCACGCCCAGCGCCCACACGTCCGACTGCACGCTGGAGTGCCCGGTGACAAACTGTTCCGGCGCCATGTAACGAATAGTTCCGCCGCGCGCGGTGTAAGTGGCCGCCACCGAGGCATCCTTGGCCAGCGCCGGCCGCGACGGATCGAAGCGCGCGTCTTCAGGAGGGAGACGCCGCGCCAGCCCGAAGTCGAGAATCTTTACCAGGCCGCCATCGGTCAGCATCACGTTCTGCGGCTTGAGGTCGCGATGAAAAATGCCCAGCGCATGCGCGGCCTGCAGCCCGTCTGCAATCTGGATGCCCACCGAGAGAACCAGCTGCACGCTCGCCGGCCCGCGCTCGATGAGATTGTCCAACGGCTGGCCGGGCACATACTGCATGGCGATATAAGCCTCGTCGCCGCTCTCGCCCACCTCGTAGATGCCGCACACGTTGGGATGCTCGATGGCCGATGCCAGCCGTGCCTCGCGCAGCACGGTAGTGCGCATCTGTTCGGCCGACAGGATGCCGGTGTGCAGCATTTTCAGTACCACGGGCCGCTGCAACAGCGTGTCGTTGGCCTCGTAGACCACGCCGCTGCCGCCGGCGCCCAGCCGCCGCAGAATCTCGTAATGTGCAATGGTTTTCCGCTTCATCGCTCATATCAAGTTTACCGGCCATCGCGTAAAGAACGTCTTAAATGAGTGCGAATAGCGATCCGCCGCGCTCGCCGGTCGAATCTGTTAACGTCGAGATGAAGATGATCCCCGCTCGTGGACACGCGTATCGACTCGTGGTAACAGGCATCCGGCGCATGACGATCTATCTAAAAAGAAAGTTGCCGGTTGCGGGCATGTCCTTCGCGTTTGCGCTTGTCGTCTTCGTGTCCCCGCTCGCCGCGCAACAAGGAGCCACGCCAACACCGCAAGCTGCGCAGCAATCTCCGACGCCGACGGCGCCGCAGTCGCCGCCTCCGACAGCGTCGCTAGCAGCACCGCAGGAAACACCGAAGCCGGAGCCGGAATCGCCCGTTCCCGTCGCGCAGCCGTCGTCCCCTCGTGCGCAGCAACCCGGCGTGGGAACGCAACTGCAGACCGGAACTTCGAGCGGCCTGACTCTCGACGCGCGCATCGAGAATCTCCTCGCCGATCACCAGTACTCGCGCGTAGCCGCGCAGCTCGATCAGCTTCCACCTCAGGAAGCGCAGTTGTATCGCGGTGTACTGGCCAACCGCGCCAACGATCTCAAGCAGTCGGTGCAACTACTCGAGCCGCTTGTCGATCAGGTGACGGCCAGCGGCGACACGGCGCACGAAAAGTTGCTGCGCACGGCGCTGGCCGAGGACTACCTGCGCATGGGCGATTGGTCGAAGGCCGCGAAGGCTTATCAAGCGCTCGACGCGCGGCTGCATGCCAAGCTTTCGACCGACGAGCAGGACGAGATCGAGATGCCGCTCAAGATGCTTCCGCTGGCCAAGGACAACCCGCCCACGACCATCGACCCCTGCGACCCTTTTTCGCTTCAGGTGACGACCAATCCCCTGGGCCTCGTCGACATTCCTGTTTTTGTGGACGCGCGGTCGCGCAGTTGGATGCTCGATCCCACGTTGCCTTTCAATCTGATTGCGCGCTCCACGGCAAAAGACGTGGGCCTCAAGCTCTCTTTCGAAACGGCGACGATTCACACTCTCACCGGGCGGCCTATCCAGGTGCGCGTCACCGTGGTTCCACGCTTCACCATCGGCGGCCGCCTCACGCTCCACAACATGACGGCGTTCGTTTACGAGGACGCGGACTATGCCTTCCCGCGCTCCGGCTACAGAGTCGAGGGCGTGCTCGGCTATCCGGCGCTGGCCGCCATCGGCAGTCTCACCATCACTTCCGACGCCACCATCCAGGTGCGGCCGGCCAAGCAGATCGGAACTCCCGCAAAGGACGACCTTCTGACCGACGGCGCGCCATTTTATTTGGATGGCGACCAGGTCATCGTGGCGCTCAGGCGCGTGCAGGCACTCGCCGATCCTGGCCCGTCGCCAGATGCCGCCGGCTCCGGTTCCCCCTCCGGTCCCCCCGCCGGCCCTAATGACGAGCGCATGTACGCGATCGATGCGGGCGGGCAGCAGACCTACCTCACCTCGCGCTACTTCGACGAACATGCCGCCGAGTTCAACAGCATGAAGGTGGATCTCTACGCGCCTCCCGGCCAGGAATCCGGGTCGCAGCCCTCTTACATCGCCGAGTCGGTTCCGCTGAGCGTGGGTAACGCCACCGTCGAGCTGCACTACATTCGCGTGCTCACGCAGCCGCTCGGCTCCGCCGCTCTCGACGATGTGTACGGCATTCTCGGCGTTGACGCTCTCGGCCAGCTCAAGAGCTACACGTTCGACTACCGAACCATGCGGTTTAAGGCTGTGGGCGAATAAGGCAGGGAACAGGGAACCGAAAAAACTACGTCATCGCTGGCAACTCACCATTTCCCACTCACCCCTGACCACTGCCAATTGACAACTGACCACTACTGGCTACTCCCTGCTCCCTCATTTCACGCCGGGAGTCCGCGCTACGATTGTGCAGCTTTTGCCCCCGCCGGTTTTGCATTGATCCCGAGCCCGTTCATCGGCGAGCAGTTGATCGAAGCCCGCGCCCGAGATCCACAGCTTACCGTTCTCATCGGCAACCAGCGTTTTATAGGGCGGAGCCAGCAGGAAGCGCTTCCACGTGTCCGCGTCGCTTGCTTTCAGCCCGGCCGGCAAGGGCACATCCGGCGGCTCCGGTGCGGGCAGCACTTGATCGCCAAGCGGGAGCAGGTTGTGCGCTTTGAGAAATGTCTCGACCGTGTCCGACCATGCGGCGACGTGCATGTAAAGATGGTGCCCATCGGTGCCGTCGGGCGGCGCCATCACAAACTGATTCGTCGCTCCGTTCTTCGTATAGGCGGCTTCGAATTGTTGCGCCATCGCCGGCGGAAACCAGTGGTCGTTCTCGGAATAAATCCACAGCATGGGCAAGTCGCCGTGTTTGTGCGCAGACTTTCCAAAGATCCGGAAGGCGTCGATCACTCCCGGCAGGTTGCAGTTGTTTTCATGCCCATCGCCGCCGCGACCGCCGGCGAAACTGATGGCGGCCTTCAGGCCCGGCGGCGGATCGGCCGAGAGCGCCACTTGCGCAAAGCCCCCAGTCGAAACGCCGACACTCAGGATGGTGCCGGTATCCACTTCGGGCAGGCCTTGCGCAAACTTCATCACGGAACGCAAGTCCACCGTGCTGGCCTCGCCAGTCTCGTCAAAGCTTCCATGGCCCGAACGGCAGCCGCCATTGGTGCTGTCCTGCTTTCCTCCCGACCTGCCATAACCCTGGCGCACCACGACGATCGCGACATATCCGCGCCGCGCAAACCACAAGGCTTGCGGCAACTGCGCCCAGGGCGTCACGTGCATGCGCTCCTGCGGGTCTGCGGCCGTGCCATGCGTAAGCACCACCAGCGGATGCTTGCCAGGAAGCGTGAAGTAGATTTCCAGCACATCGAGACCGTTGGGAAACACCCCCGGCGCAGGCAGAAACATCTCCTTCTGCACCAGGCGAAGCACTTGTTGCGGAGGATTGACCTGCGCAGCATTTGATGCGATTGCCGGCGCCTGTCCTGTCGCGGCAAGACTGAACGCACCAAGAACTACGCTGGAGCTTAAAAGAACCTGCAATTTTTGCATGGCAACAGTTGAGACTTGAGCCGACCGGATGTCAAGCCGATGCCCGCGCGCAATATTAACGAGGGCGGCGCAGTTCCGGCTTCTCTGGCGCGACCGCGTGGCCTTTCTCCATCTGCGCTTGCCCGCGGCGGCCGAAGGCCAGCATCAGGATTCCGAAGGCGAGCAGCGCCAATCCGCACCACAGGTTGGCATCGATCCCGAGACTCTTTGCGTACACATCCACGCGATCGCGCGTGGAGAGGCCGAACGCGGAGAGAATGGTTCCTGTCAGCGTGAAGAACATGCCCACCGCGATGCGCGGGTCGACATGGATGATGGGATGAATGGTTGGGGTGACTGCCGATTTGACTGCAAGATCTTTCTTCGCCATGGTTCGCCCTCTCACAGAAACATCAAATTCACCGCAATGGCCGCGAGTAGAATCACCGCGGCGGCGATGGTCTCCGGCCGCTTCCACCACGCGGCAATTCCCGGTGCCGGTCCGCGCACCAGCCCGGCCAGTTCTGCCGGATCGCGCGGCTTGGTGCACACGCTCACCACCCCGGTTACCAGCAGACACACGATGAAGGCAAGAGCCGCGGTTCCCAAACCGAGGGCCATATCGCTGGCGGGATGATGCAGCACTTTGATCCATCCGCCGTGAATACCCGGTTGCTCGCCACGGGGCAGCGCGGTGCCGTGGTGCAGGAGCGCCGCGGCGATGCCCGCGATCAATCCCGCAAACGCGCCGTGCCCGGTGGCGCGCTTGCACAATGTGCCCAGCAACAGCGCGGCGAAGAGCGGAGCGTTCACCACCGCAAAAACCAGAACCACTGCGTCGAGCAGGTCGTTCGAACGCATGGCTGCGCAGGCCGCGGCGAAGGCCAATACCATGCCGCCTAAAGCCGCCCAGCGGCCAGCCTTCAGAACTTGTTTGTCGCTCGCGTCTTTCTTCAGGAACGCCTGGTAAATGTCGCAGGCGAAGACAGTGTTCGACGCCGTCAGGCTGGCCGCGACGCCGCTCATCAGGCAGGCGAGCAGCGCGGCAAGGCCCAGGCCCAGCAAGCCCGTGGGCAAGAACTGCAATAGCATATTGGGCATTGCCATCGCATAATCCAGCATTGGCTTGCCGTCCGCACCTTTCACCGGCTGGCCGGCTGAATCGACTTTGGCGGGAACCATTCCCTGGCCCGCTTCCACCGCCGGTGGCACGACGGTGATCTCGTGATAAATGGCGCCGTTTTCGTTGTGGATCACGATGGTGGTGCGGGGCGTGGGCAGTCCCAGCGCGAGCACTCCAGGCAGGATGACGAGGAGCGGGACAAAAACACGCAGGGCCGCGGCAAGGAGCGGAGCCCTTCGCGCCGCAGCCGCATTCTTTGCTGCCATAGCCGTTTGCAATAGCCGGAAATCCGTGCACCACGTGCTGCCGCCCAGCACGATGCCTACGCCGAGGACCAATCCCACGATTCCAACTGGGTGCATGCCGGTGTGCCCTGCGCCACGCCAAAAACCCACCGGGGCCGCGGCCTTCAACCCGCTCCATCCGCCGGCCCGCTTTAAACCCAGCAGCACCACAGGCAACAGCCCGGCCACCAGCACGCAAAACTGCAACAACTGGTTGTACATGGCGGCCGCGAGGCCCCCAAGCAGCACAAACGCGAGCACCAGCAGGGCCGGCAATGCCATTGAGAGCAGCAGACCGCCCGTGGGCGGCAGACTCAACCTGTCGGCCACGGTATCGAAGACGTGCAGGGCCGCGATGACGCGCGCCATGGCGTACAGCGAAATCCCGGCGCTGAACAACGCCATCGCCGTGAATAAAACTGCATTCAGCGCCCGGGTTTTCTGGTCGAAGCGCAGCCCGAGATACTCGGGAATCGAGCGCACGGGCGCCCCCGTCGCCGATGCCGCGCCATAGAACACCGGCACGAGGACCAGGGCCGCGAAGAGGAGGGCAGGAATGGAACCCAGCGCGAACAAGCCCATGCTGGCGAGCCCGTATTTGGCTGCGGCGGCGCCCATGCCGAGCACCTCCAGCGAGCCCATGCCGGCGCTAAGGAGAGCCAGCCCGCACAACCATCCCGGCAACCTGCGCCCGGCCTGCAGATAATGCCGGCTGCCCGTTATGCCCGGGGCGAGCGACAGACCCGCCGACAGCACAAAGAAGCAGTAAATCAACAGGATCAGCCAGTCAGCAGAGGCGAGAACGGGCACGAAAAAGCTCCTTACTTCCTGATGTTATCGAACCGGCTGGCCGCGATTCCAGAGCAGCTAAATCCATCGCCCCGTGCCCCATCCTTTTCGCGTTCTTTGCGAAAAGGGTGGGAAAGCAAAAGTCTAGGTGAACCAACGCTGAATCCGGCTTGGCCGCCGCGCCGCTCCGGCTCGGGTGTTCGGCTTCTCCACCAAAAGGAACGGCGGCAGGAGAACCCTGCCGCCGCCAATCTATAAAGTACGCGTATTTTCTCCAGGAAAGCCCCGTTACTGTGTATCTCCCGAACCCGGTGCCTGTGCCGGAGGAGGCGCTGGTGCCGATTGCGGCGCGTCAGCCGGCGGCTGGCTGTCCGGCATTGGCCGGTGGAACTGTCCACCCTGACCACCCCGACCGCGGAATTGGTTGCCCTGTCCGTCCATGCCCGGATGCTGGCCGCCCTGCCCCCATTGGCCGCGACCATGCTCGTCCGTTCCGTCGCGTTGGCCCATGCCCTGATGCTGCATCCGGTTCATGCGCAGGGTCTGCAACTGTTTCCACTGGTCCGGCTTCAACTGCATCCGGATGTCCAGCAGAAAACGCGCATTGGCCTTTTCCAGTTCCGCACGCGCCATCACGACCTTGTCGATTTGCGCTTCAATGGCTTTCTGGTCGGGCATATCGGCCTTCATCATCGGACCCATTGCGACCTCGGCCTTTTGCAGATTGGCCCTAAGGTCGATCAGCTTCATCTTGTGATCCTGCAGAATGCCGTCCATCGTCTTGCGCTGGTCATCGGTCAGGTTCAACTGCTGCACCAGGTTTGGATTGTTCCAAAACTGTCCGTTCGCGAACCCGAACGCCTGTTCCATCGGGGGCCGATGCTGTGCCATGCCGGGTCCCATCCCTTGTCCGCCGGGCCCTTGCGCACTGGCCAGACCCCCAGCCATTAGAACTCCCGCTACCGCCAATACCAATCGTGCAGTCTTCAACCCGCTCATCGTTTTCTCCTCCCCCTGCATCGCAAGGGATGTCCTTTTTCGCTTTCTCTTTCGGGCGCTGCGTCTTTTTACTGTGTACCGTTGTCGTCCATCAACTGCGCCAGCGGCTCCATCGCCGTGGGAACCTCCCGCGAAACATCGCTGTCCACGCTGGCCAGCAGATTGTCGTCCTGGCCGCGGGCGCTGTCCTGGCTGCGGGCGCTGTCCTGGGCGCCGATGCTGACTTTTCGAGCTGTGGCCGCCGGGGCTTTTGTCTCTGGTTGCGTGCTGGTTGGCTGCGCGGTTGCTCGTGCGGCAGCCGCCCGCTCTGCGGCAGCCTTCTGCGCGGCCTTTTGCGCCGCGACCTTGGCCAGTTCCTGCCGGCGATAGATTTCATGCCCCGCGCCCGCCAGGCTGCCCGCGGCCAGCAAGCATCCCAGTGCCCAAGCTGCGACCATCCGCCAGCTGTGCCGCACGGCCACCTTCGCCGCCGTCCGGGGCCGGCTCATCGCGTGCTCACTCCAGGCATCCATGCTGGTCTTGAAGTGCCTGAGCGCCTGGGCGAGTTCCATATCCGGTTCCATATCCATCTGGGGGCTTTCTGCCGACTTATCCTGTTCCCAGTTCATCGTTTTCCTCTCAACTCGGTGCGCACTCGGCCCAGGGCCCGCGAAAGATGCGCTTTTACCGTGCCTTCACTCAGTCCGGTAGCGGCTGCAATTTCGCTCAACTCCTGCTCTTCAACGTAGCGCAGCAAGAACACCGTTCGCTGCCTTTCGCTCAGGCCTTTCACGGCCTGCCAAACCTGCGCCACCTGCTCCCGCGCCAGCATCTGCTGCTCCGCACTGCGTTCCCCGTTGGGCAGCCATTCACTGGCCTCGTCCAGATCCACGGCGTTGATTCGAGTCTGCCGCCAGAATTGCATCCGGCGGTTGCGCCAGTGGTCCTTCTGCAGGTTGATGGCGATCCGCATCAGCCAGGTCATCGCGCTGGAGTCGCCGCGGAAATGACTCCAATTCCGGTGCGCTTTCAGGAAGCATTCCTGCGTGAGCGTCTCTGCCAGGTCTATGTCACGCAGAGACGAAAGCAGAAACCGGAAGATCTGCGGCCGGTGACTCTCGACGATCCGGGCAAATTCCTGCGCAGCAGTATCTTCCGCTGGATCCGCGGTCAACGGTTCCACTGCTGTGCCGGCTGCCATCACTTTGGTAGACGCCCCCCTGCGGCGCAAGTTTACAGCCCTCCCCATTCATTTTCGCGCCGATTCAGCGCCCAGTATAGGCGGATGATCGCCAGTTGGTCGCCTTCAAGATATCGATTTTCCACCAAATTCAGGCGTTCACGGCTTCCCCCGGCATGACCGCAGATGGCAGGCATATAATTTGGGCGGCAAGCAAAGCACTTATAAAAAGGAACGGAGACAGCAATGATTTCGCGCCGACAATTCGTGAACGGCCTGGCCGCGGGTGTGGCGGGCTCGGCATTTTCATCAACCGCCAAGAGCTACGCACAGATTCTCGGCGCCAACGACCGCCTGAATTTCGCCATCCACGGCAACGGCATCAGGGGCCGCGCCGGCGCGCACCTCGCGTCGCTCAAGGCCAACAGCAAGACCGCCCGCGTGGCGTACGTCTGCGACGTCGACTCCGACATCCTGGCCAAGTTTGCGGCCAAGGCGGAGCAGGTGCTGGGCTATGCGCCCAAAAGCGAAGGCGATTTCCGCCGCGTACTCGAATCCAAAGAGGTCGATGTTATTACGGTAGCCACGCCCGACCATTGGCACACTCCCATGGCCGTGCTCGGCCTGAAGGCGGGCAAGCACGTGTATGTGGAAAAACCTTCCAGCCAGAATCCCCGCGAGGGCGAGCTCCTCGTGGCTGCCCAGAAGAAATACGGCAAGCTCGTCCAGGTCGGCGACCAGCAGCGCTCGGCGGACTTCACGATCAAATTGATCCAGAAGATCCACGACGGGTACATTGGCGATACCTATATGGCCAAGGCCTGGTACGCCAATCAGCGCGGCGCTACGTTCTACGGCAAACCGGGTCCCGCTCCCGCCACGCTCAATTGGGACTTGTGGCAGGGCCCCGCGCCACGAGGCGAGTACAGGGAGAATATCCACCCTTACAACTGGCACTGGTTGCGCCGCTATGGAACCGGCGAAACCCTCAACAACGGAACCCATGAGGTGGATGTATGCCGCTGGGCGCTCAACGCTGAATATCCCCATGCCGTGACTGCCTCGGGAGGCAACTATCAGTTCAAGGATGACTGGGAATTTTACGACACCCTGATCACCAACTTCGAATATCCAGACAAGACCATCTCCTGGGAAGGCCGCAGCCGCCAGGGCATGCGTCTCTACGACCGTGACCGTGGCTCGGTCATCTACGGAACCAAGGGATCGGTGGTCCTCGACCGAGGCGGCTACGATGTGTACGACTGGAAGGGCAAGCAGATCGACCAGTACCGCACCGGCCACCAGACCGAGACTGCGGACACCATCGGCGCCGATAACATGACCGATGCCCACTTCGCCAACCTCATTGCGGCCATTCGCGGCGAGGCGAAGCTGAATTCGCCGATCCCTGTCGCCAATGTCACCGTCACGATGCTTCTGCTCTCGAACATCGCCTGGTTCGTCAATCGCAAGCTGAACATCGATCCGCAGACCGCGCACATCATCGACGATTCCGAAGCCATGAAGTACTGGGCCCGGACTTATGAAAAGGGATGGGAAGTGACGGTGTAAGAGACTGTAAAAGAACTGCGGCTTCGAAAGGGCACGGCTTTAGCCGTGCCGCTGAGGCGCAAAAATGAAGCTCGGCTTTAGCCGCTGAGGGAATGCAAATTATTGAGATTACCTTCCCTCAGGGGCTAAAGCCCAATTCCACAATTGTCTATTTGATGGCACGGCTGAAGCCGTGCCCTTTCAAAGCAGACAAATGTTCGGACGACTTTCTTGGCAGATTCTGAAGGAAGACTGATGATGCCCGCCACGCCGCAACTCCTGCCTGCCGCGCAGGCCGGAACCATCACCCTGGGCGGCGACCTGACGGTGAACCGCATGGGTTTCGGCGCCATGCGCATTACCGGCAAAGGAATCTGGGGCCCTCCCGCCGACGTTCCAGGCGCCCTTGCCACGCTGCGCTGCGCCGTCGAGCTGGGCGTCAATTTCATTGATACGGCCGACTCGTACGGCCCCAATGTCTCAGAGGAATTGATCGCCGAGGCCCTGTGGCCTTATCCAGCGGGCCTCGTGATCACGAGCAAAGCCGGCTGGGTGCGCCACGGTCCGGGCGTCTGGCAGCACAACGCCGCCCCGGCGCACATTGAGGAGGCCCTCGAAGGCAGCCTGAAACGCCTGCGCCTGGAGCGCATCGACGTGTACCAGCTCCACGTGCCGGATCCGGCCGTCTCCTTCGACGCCTCCATAGAAGCCCTGGCGCGGCTTCAGGAGCAGGGCAAGATCCGCCACGTGGGCTTGTCCAATGTGACTCTGGAACACATCCAAAGGGCTAGAAAAATCGTTCCCATTGTGAGCGTGCAAAACCGCTACAGCTTTTCCGATCGCGAGTGGGATTTCGTGCTCGATTATTGCACGGCCAACGACATCGCCTTTTTGCCGTGGGGACCCATGGCGCAGGGACGCAAAGCCAATGAAGTGGTGGAAAGGATTGCCGCCGCGCGCCAGGTCTCGACAGCGGTTATTTCTCTGGCGTGGCTCTTGCGCCGTTCGCCGGTGGTGCTGCTCATCCCCGGCACCAGCAACGTGAAGCATCTCGAAGAGAACGTGAGCGCTGCGGGTTTCCGGCTGAGCGATGCAGAATTTGCCGAACTGGCCGCCGTAGCGCCGAAGCCTTACTGGCTGCGCGGGTAGTGTCTCGACCCTGAAGTCCGCACCAAAGATAGCGCTGTCATCGTGAGTGGAGTGCAGCGGGGTCGAAGGATCTTCGGTTGCTCTTCGGGATGCAAACCGACGTTGCCTGGAATACCGAAATACGGAGACAATACGACAGCGATCAGAACTGGGGGGCCTGGGAGCTTAAAAGCAAGATCTGAGAGCTTACCGGTAGATGCAGAAACGCGAAGGGGCGGAGGAATGCGACGCGTCATTTTAGTCATGATCGCGCTTACTGCAGTGAATGGACTGATCCTGGCGATCCGGCCTTCAAACGAGGATCGTGGCACGATTGATCGAGCTCGGATTCCCCGCGCCACGAGAAATCGCGCAGATGAGCCTCGCACCGGCACCGGGGGGAATCTTCCCGGCCAGGCCTGGACCGCGAAACCAAGCTTCACACATCTTTCCGTGGCCGATGGACTCTCGCAGTCCGATGTGCGGGCGATTGTTCAGGACCGGCAGGGATTCATGTGGTTTGGCACATGGCTCGGCGGCTTGAACCGCTACGATGGGTACACATTCAAGGTCTACAAGCACGACGATCAGGACGAGCATAGTCTCGGCTGCGACGGCATTCAGACGCTCTATGTGGATCGAGCCGGCGTTTTGTGGGTGGGAACCAACGAGGGTGTCGATCGGTACGATCGGGACACGGATTCTTTCGTTCATTACCGCCATCGCGAGGGTGATCCAACCAGCCTGCCCGGCTATCAGGCCCGTACCTTTTTTGAGGACGAATCCGGCACACTCTGGGTCGCTACCTCTGGCGGACTAAGCCGTCTCGATAAGACGAGTGGACGTTTTTTCACTTACAGGCGTAATCCAAACGACCCAACCCGCTTCGGCGACACGGAGGCTGGGGCTCTTTGTCTGGACGCAAAAACAGGCTTACTTTGGGTGAGTACACCGGGTCAGGGCGTGAGTGCGATCGAGCGCTCGACCGGCCGTTTTACACGATACAAAAACGATCCCAACGATCCTGCCAGTCTAAGCAACAACATCGTAGTACATATCCTGCAGGATCGGAACGGCAATTTGTGGTTTTCCACGTTGCGCGGATTGAACCGCTTCGACCCGAAAACCCACAGATTCAGCCGCTACCTGCATGACCCGAGGAATCCCGCCAGTCTAAGTGACGACCTGGTGTGGATGACCCATGAAGACCGGGCAGGAAACTTCTGGGTCGCGACCAACAATGGCCTGAATCTGATGGATCGCGCCCGCGGAACATTCACCCGCTACCTGCATGATCCCGACGATTCATCCAGCTTGAGCAGCAACGTGACCAATCGCGCGCTGTATGAGGATGCCTCGGGCGCACTGTGGATCGGCACACAATCCACCGGCGTCGACCGGGTGACAGGTGTAGCAGAAAGATTCACCACGTATCGCCACAATTCGCACGATGCCAACAGCCTGAGCAACAATGTCGTCTCCGCAATCGCGACTGGTTCCGCGGGCACATTATGGATCGGAACGGAAGCGGGTCTGGACCATTTCGATGGCAGGACCTTCACCCACTACATCGCCAGTCCCAATGATCCCAGCCGCCTGAGCCCCGGCCCGGCGAGGTCGGTGGCCGTGGACTCCCGCGGGGTGGTATGGACAGCAACCTATGGCGGCGGCTTGGACCGGCTGGATGGGCAGCACGTTAAACATTTTCGCCATGATCCTGCGAACTTCGACAGCCCGGCGAATAACAATATCACCACGCTCGTTCCGGACGCTCAGGGGGGGCTCTGGATTGGAGTGCATGACGACGGGCTCGACTATTTCGACGGGCGGCGCTTCACGCATTTCCCCCCGCA
>Ga0074046_10001356_pt1 | contig 22270 bp, 22 predicted proteins | sample BogForMeECP23OM3_FD_94441 | JGI IMG/M metagenome (GOLD analysis project Ga0074046, IMG submission 94441) | Bog forest soil microbial communities from Calvert Island, British Columbia, Canada - Bog Forest MetaG ECP23OM3 | ecosystem: Environmental > Terrestrial > Soil > Wetlands ...
ATCCGGTCCACCCCCTGCAACACGGCATAAGTATTGAACGGGCCGCCGACCGACGAGCATGCGCCCATCGAAATCACCCACTTCGGCTCCGGCATCTGGTCATAAATTCGCTTCACCACCGGCGCCATCTTCAACGTGACCGTGCCGGAGACGATCATCAGATCCGATTGCCGCGGGCTCGGCCGAAACACCTCCGACCCAAAACGCGCAATGTCGAAGCGCGCCGTCGAAGACGCGATCATCTCGATGGCGCAGCACGCCAGCCCGAACGTCATCGGCCAGAGCGCCGATTTGCGCGCCCAGTTGAAGACGTAGTCCACCGTCGAGATCATGAAATTCTTTTCGAACTTGTTCTGCAGCCAGCTCATAGGGCCTCGTACGCCGTTCGTTTCTTACCGTTGCCTACTAAGAATACATCGTCGCTCAGTAAATCGTGTACCCCGGCGCCGGATTCCGCACATCGGGCTTTGACGCCATCAGCAACAAGGCTCCGACGCGCTTGAATGCCTTCAAGTCGTCGAGCGAATGGAACGACGTCGTCTGATAATCTTCAGGCGTGGGCGTGTCGTCGGGGATCTGCGCAAATTCGACGTTTTCGAAAGCGTGCTTTTTCAGGAGTTCGACGTACTCCGCCGCCGAACGGACATGCACCGGCACCTTCAGCTTCGCCACCCATTGCAGCGAATAAGGATTATCCTTGTAGAGGTTAATTAAAATGAACAGCCGTCCATGCGGCGACATAACGCGAAAAAGCTCGGCCAGCGCGCGTTCCTGGTCGGGATAGTAATAGAACGATTCCACCGATAGCACTTTGTCAAAGAAGTTTTCTTCCCACGGAATCTGCGCCGCGGATCCAACGACGAACATCACATTGTCGAATTCTTTCGAAGCAGCTCGCGCCTGCCGTATCATTTCGTCCGAAATGTCGACTCCCACCACCTGCCCGAATCCCTGCGGCCCCTCGCCGACCATACGCGCCAGCAAGCGCGTCGCCCAGCCCGATCCGCAGCCGAGATCGAGAACGCGTTCCCCCGAACGCAGATCCATGCGGCGCATCGTTTTCTCGGTGATGTCGAGGTGATGGCGCTCCATTTTCGCGCCCTCGCCATCGTCGGCCCAGCGGTTGAATTCCTGCTGCAGGCGATCGTCGGGAGACTGGGATTTTTCGTGTGCCATAACAAAACGCTTTCACTTTTCAGTTCTTAGTTCTTAGCAACTACCTTACCCTACCAACTGGTGACGCTGCGTAAATCCTCAAAAAAGCTTGGATACGAAACCCCCGCCGCGTCGGCGCCGTGAATCGACGTCTCACCTTCGGCTCGCAATGCGGCCACGGCGAAAGCCATGGCAATTCGGTGATCGCCGAACGAATCGAGTTCCGCGCCATGAAGAAGCTGGCCGCCGGGAATGCGCATGCCGTCGGGACGCTCTTCGACTTCCGCGCCCATCTTCCGCAAATTGGCAGCGACGGCGGCAATGCGGTCCGACTCTTTCACCCGCAATTCTTTGGCATCGCGCACTTCGAGGCCGCCGTCGGTGTACGGCGCAACCGCCGCCAGTACCGGGATCTCGTCAATCAATGCGGCCGTGTCGGCGCCGGCGATGACAGTGCCCTTCCACGCCGCACCGCATGCCTCAATGGTTCCCACAAGTTCGCCATGATGTTCTTCCAAATGCGCGACGGAGACCTTCAACCCCATCTGCGCCAGAATATCGAGCAGCCGCGCCCGCGTCGGATTCATCAGAATTCCCGGCAAGGTAATCTGCGATCCGGGAAACAGCGCCGCCGCGCAAAGAAAAAACGCGGCACTCGAGAGATCGCCGGGTACGTGCGCTTTGATCGCGCGCAGCCGCTGTCCGCCCGCAATTCGCGACGCATTGCCTTTTCGGTCGACTTCCGCCCCAAAAGCCCGGAGCGCGATCTCGCCATGATCGCGCGTGCGGATGGGCTCCTCGACCACCGTCTCGCCCGCGGCAAATAGTCCGGCAAACAAAACGCACGATTTCACCTGCGCGCTCGCCACTTCCGGCCGGTAGTGAATTGCCTTCAGGGGACCACCATGAATTTTCAGTGGAGGGCGTCCGCCTTTCGCAGCCTCGATCCGCGCCCCCATCTCGGAAAGCGGCGCTATGATGCGCGCCATCGGGCGCCGCGAGAGCGATTCATCGCCGCACAAGTCGCTCGAAAATGGCTGGCCGGCAAGAATTCCGCTTAACATGCGCATGGTCGAGCCGGAGTTTCCACAATCGAGCGTCTCCGCTGGAGCCTTCATCCGCGGCCCAATGCCTTGCACTTCAATGGCTCCGTCTTCGCCTTGGTCCGTCAAGCTCTTCCACTCGCAGCCGAGTTTGGCCACGCAGTCAAGCGTGCTGGCGCAATCGCGGGCCGCGGAAAAATTATGGAAGCGGCTCGTACCCTCGGCAATCGCCGCCAGCATGGCGTAGCGGTGCGAAATGGACTTGTCTCCAGGAATGCGCACGACTCCACGCACCGAGCGCGCACGATGGACGATGACCTTCAAAGCGTCAGGCTTCGCATCATCCCGCATGAATTTAATATAACGGAGTTTCTGACGCGAGCGGGACCGGGACTACCGCGTCCGCACTCGGCCGGCGGCTTCGGCGAGAATTTCCTGCGGGACTTCCCGCAGCGCCACGCCGAATTCGAACATGGGTGTTTCCGAGCCGCGGCCCCAGCGGGCCACTTCCCAATGGGCGCGGACAAACTTGATCTCGGGCCGCGCCGTCAGGTTGAGCAGCAGCGGAATTTCCTCGCGATAGAACTTCTGTGGAAAAGCCGCGACCGGCTTGGCATCCCAGGTGGCGCCATCGGCGGAACCGAAGATGCCGACGTCGAGCGATTCCTGCTCGATGATGTTGGTGATGGCGAGCGTGAGCAGAAAAATCCGGCCCGCGGCGTGGCTCACGTCGAGCGCAGGCCCGTCTCCTTTGGCGTTGACCACGGTTTTTTCCGGAACGAGGAAGGCTTCCATCATAATGGGGAGATTCTAGCAGAGAGGCGGTTCGATGGTTTGGGAGGGAAACCGGGCCAGCCGTCCCCCGCCCCGTCATTGTATGTACAGAGTGTTTCACGTGAAACACTTTGCAGATTTAAATATATGTACAATAATGTATGTAACAAGGCGTACAAAAAGCGAAACGACGGGGCTCGCCCGGTGTTTTTGCCGGCCGAGCGATCAGAACCGCTTGCTGAGCGCCCGCGCAAGTCATTGATAACACTCGGGCGCAGTTGTGGCTAAAAAGCCACAAGTATGTAATTATTACAGTGTAAATATTACATAGTGCCACTTGGGGTGGACGGGCGCCTCAATCTCGTCACACAATGATACAGTTTTGAGGGGCGCGCGAGTTGGGGCAACCTCGCTGTGGAATCCGACCCTAGGGTCGAAAAAGCGCGACGTCAGGAGCCGCAGGGATCAGGGGCTCACCACCTGCTTCACGGTTCCCGAGCTAGCTTTGCGAAACGCGTCTCCAGGATAGCTGGCCTTGATCGTATAGGTCTTCGCCTTGGAGAACGATGCGGTCAAGCTGGCCACTTCATTTGCCGTCGCGCCCGTGCCTAGTTCGGTCTTGCCGTTGTAGAAGGTTACGACTTCTCCGTTGGGGACGGCTGGAGTCGAAGTAATCGTCGCCGTGAACGTCACCGTCTGATTGACCTGCGAGGGGTTGGGCGAGGAGGCGAGCGCGGTCTTTGTGGTATAGGTGGTTTCGTTCAGGAGTACGGCCGCCGTGCCGGGCGCTTCGCAAAGCCCGTATTGTATGCCCTGGCAGTAATTCGACACGACTAGATCCGGCCTGCCGTCGCCGTTCACATCTCCTATGGCGATGTCCGACAATCCGAACCCACCGGAGCCGTATAGGATCTCCGGCTGGAAAGTGCCGTCGCCGTTGCCCAACAGCACGATCACCTTCGACCCGGTGCAAGCTCCGTCCTTCAGTTTTGGGCACTCGTCGGTCACGGCCAGATCCGGAATTCCGTCGCCATTTACGTCCCCGATCGCGACCTTCCCGCCCTCCGTGCCGTTCAGAACGTAGGTGACCGGCGTTTGGAACGTGCCATTGCCGTTGCCCAGCAGCACGCCCACTGCGTCGAACCCGATTCCGCTGGCTACGACGAGATCGACAATTCCGTTGCCCCTCAAGTCCCCCGCCGCGACCCAGTCGGAATCAGGGCTGCCCGAGTCATAGGTTACGACGGGCTGGAAGGTGCCATCGCCGTTGCCCAGCAGTACGCCCACGGAGCTGTCGCCCTGGCAGCTTTCACTTTGGCATGCGTTGGTCGCAACAATATCGGGAATTCCGTCGCCGTTCAGGTCCGCGACTGCAGCCGACTGGCAACCAAAACCGCCCGAGTTATAGTCAACCACGGGTTGAAAGGTACCGTCGCCATTGCCCAGCAACACGCCGGCTGCGCATTCGTATCCGACCGGGTTGATATCGACCACGATCACATCCAGGACCCCAATGCCGCGCAAATCCGCGAGCGCGACCGTGTAAGCATAATCCTCTATGCCGTAGGTCGCTGCCGGTTGGAAGGTGCCGTCGCCGTTGCCCAGGAGCACACTTACTGCGCCAAGATGCTCAGCGCAGGTGGGGCCCTGGAGGTTTAGGCATTCGTTGCTGACGACAAGATCGGGGATGCCATCGCCGTTGAGGTCACCCACTGCGACCGACAAGGCTCTATACGCGCCCGTGCTGTAGGCCACTGCCGGCTGGAAGGTCCCGTCGCCGTTGCCGAGCAATACGGCCACTTCCCCCAAGTCGCTGTTGCCGTTCTGGTTTACGTTGGCGACGACCAAGTCGGGAATGCCGTCGCCATTCAAGTCCGCGATCGCGACCGAATTGGCACCGACTCCACCGGAGTCGTAGGCGACAGGGTTCGCAAAGCGTAGCAGCGGCTTCTGCCCGGCCGGGATTGGTTGCGCGGCGGCCAGTGCCGTCAGAGGAATTGCAAATAGGAGGGCAGCAATCAGATAAGAGGAACAGGCACGCTTCATAAACGCTCCACCGGGTCCGGCTCCTTCATAGCGCCTCCTGCAAGGTAGCGATTCCTGAGCCGCGCAGGGATCAGGGATTCACCACCTGCTTCACCGTTCCCGAGCTAGCTTTGCGAAAAGCATCTCCGGGATAGCTGGCCTTGATGGTGTAGGTCTTCGCCGTGGAGAATGATGTACTCAAACTCGCCACTCCATTCGCCGTCGCGCCTGTGCCTAGATTGGCCTTGCCGTTGTAGAAGGTTACGAGTTCTCCATTGGGAACGGCTGGAGTCGAAGTAATCGTCGCCGCGAAGGTCACCGTCTGATTGACCTGCGAGGGGTTGGGCTGCGCGGTGAGCGCGGTCTTTGTGGTGTAGGTGGTTTCGTTCAGCAGCACGGCCGCCGAGCCGTCGTTGTAGTTGTCGTGGTTGAGAAATTCGTTCGATACCAGCAGATCCGGTCTGCCATCGCCGTTTACATCCGCGATGGCGATCGCCGACCCGTAGTAGCCGCCGGAGCTGTAGACGACCGTTTTCTGGAAGGTGCCGTCGCCGTTGCCCAGCATAACATTCACCTGTCCAGTTCCGACGCAAACCTCGTCGTGAAATTTCGGGCAGAATTCGACCACAGCCAGATCGAGAATTCCGTCGCCGTTCACGTCCCCGATTGCGAGCGACCCGCTCGCGCCGCCAGGAGTCAGCCCATGCCCCAGATAAGGCACAGCCGGCTGGAACGTGCCGTCGCCGTTTCCCAGCAGCACGTCCACTGCGCCGCCGGGAACCGAGTTGGCTACGACCACATCCAGAATCCCGTCGCCCCTCAAGTCCCCGAGCGCAACCGAATAGGAATACTCGCCGCCCGCGTCGTAGGTCACAGCCGGCTGGAACGTACCGTCGCCATTACCCAGCAGCACGGCCACTTCGCCTTCAGCAGATTGGCTTTGCTGGAAGTTGGCCACGATGAGGTCGGGAATTCCGTCGCCATTCACGTCACCGATCGCAACCGAATTCGTCTGCTCGCCGCCCGTACTATAGGCGACGGCCGGTTGGAAGGTGCCGTCGCCGTTCCCAATAAGTACGGCCACGGACGGGTAGCCGTTGTCTAGCGCGCCATTGGCCACGACAATGTCAGGCACGCCGTCGCCCGTGAGGTCCCCAATCGCGACCGAAAAGGCGTAATTTCCACCCGAACTGTAGACCACGGCGGGCTGGAAGGTGCCGTCTCCATAACCCAGCAGCACGCTCACCGCCCCGGTCTCGCCCACGCAGTGGAATTCGCCGGGAGTCTGGCACGCGTTGGCTACCACCACATCGGGTGTGCCGTCGCCGTTCACGTCACCGACCGCGACCGACTCAGCGTTATAGGCCCCCGTGCTGTAGATCACGGCGGGCTGGAAAGTGCCGTCGCCGTTGCCCAGCAGGACAGCCACTTCACCGTATCCTGAACAGGAGAACTGTCCCGCGCTCTGGCAGTAATCGACCACGACCAGATCCAGCTTACCGCCGCCCCTCAAATCCGCGACCGCGACCGAGTCGGCCTCGGATGCGCCAGAGTCGTAGGCCACCGCTGGCGCAAACTTTATGTGTGGCTTTTGCCCGACCGCAACCGCGGCCGTGAGAGTGGTGAATGTCAAAGCGGCGACCAAGGATACGAGGCGGGAAGACTTCATGGGACCTCCTGCAAGGTGGCAATGCTGGGGAGGGGAGCCAGGCGAGCTTAGGATACTATCTCACCTCCGCTAAAGCCCAATTAATTCTTATGAGCCGGGCGCTCGCAGCGCTTCGCGTATCATCATTCACGTATCATCACTTCGCGTATCAGCACTTCGCGGATCGGCAAAAGTAAAAGTCAGCAGTGGGGTTTCCATTTCTCTTGGAAAAGCTTGACAAGGCGACCGTGGCGACCATGGTGGCCGGCATGTGCACGTTTCTCAATGTCTACAGCACTCAGCCCTTGCTGCCGCTCCTGCGCGAGACTTTTCATGCCTCCGAATTGGAAGTCAGTTTCACCGTAAGCGCGACGATTTTTGCGACCGCCCTGACCGCGCCCATCATCGGCATGATTGCCGAACGCCGCGGGCGCAAGAAAGTGATCGTGCCCTCGCTGTTCCTGCTGGCCATTCCTACTGCCCTGGCGGCGACTTCTACTACTTTGCGGGCGCTCATTTTCTGGCGCTTTGCGCAAGGCCTTTTTGTGCCGGGCGTGATCGCGGTGATGCTTGCCTACGTGAATGAAGAATGGGCCGGACGCGGCGTGGGCCGGGCCATGTCGTCGTATGTGACGGGAACGGTGATTGGCGGATTTCTCGGGCGCTTTATCTCCGGGGTCATCGCCACGCACTGGCAGTGGCGCTACAGCTTCCTGGTGCTCGCGGTGCTCGACTTGATGGGCGCGGTTGTGGTCCGCGCCTGGCTTCCTCCGGCAAAGAATTTTGTGCGCGCCGAACATCTGCAACAGGTTTTGGACCACGCCAGGGAACACCTGCGCAATCCGCGGCTGCTGGCCAACTTCGGCATGGGAGCGACCGCGCTCTTCGCGCTGGTCGGATGTTTCACGTACGCGAACTTCTACCTCGCCGCCGCACCTTTCCATCTGAACTCCGCACAACTGGGCAGCATCTTTTTTGTCTATTTGCTTGGAGTCGTGATCACGCCCCAGTCCGGCCGGTTCCTCGATCGCTTCGGCTTTCGCCACACGACGGTCGTTTACTGTGCCATGATGATCGCGGGACTGCTGCTCACGCTGGTAAAATCGCTGCCGGTCGTCATCGCTGGCCTGGCGATTTTTTCTTCGGGTGTTTTCGTGGCGCAGGCGGCGGCCACGGTACAGACGGGTGCCATAGCAGGACGCGCCCGCTCCTCTGCCGCCGGACTCTACATCGCGTTCTACTATCTGGGAGGAAGCCTGGGCGCGACTCTGACTGACTGGTTTTGGCGCTGGCGAGGGTGGCCCGGCTGCGTCGCACTGTTGGGAGGAGTTTCGTTGGTGAGTTTGTGGCTGGCTCGGATCAGCAGCCGGCCACTCGACCAACTTGATTCGGCGGAGATTGAGCTGGTTGGGGATTGAAAGCGGTCGATGGTGAAAGATCACCATCAGGCTCATTCATCATTCATCATTGTCTTGGCGTCTTGGCCTAAGATTGTCTTGGCCTAAGGTCGAACCGGAGAAGCCTCGACTGCGATTACCGATTCGGTCACCTCCGGCGCCGGCGCGTAGAGCGCGTTACCTGCCTGATTGGCGATCACCTCGCATGTCCCCTTACTGCTCGTCATGGTGTAGGTTGGGCCCGCGTTCGAGCACACTCCCGCACTCGTGAAAATCACCGGATTACCGCTCGCGCCACCGGTGGCGGCCACGGTGAAGCTGTGGCCGTCCAGAGCCCCGTTGGTGCGTTGATGGTGAACGTGATCGTCTGGCTGTAGGCACCCAGCAGCACGCCCACGACGCTGCTCGAGCAGTCCCCACTGCTCGTACAGTAGTTTGCGACAACCAGATCGGGCAGAGCGTCTCCGTTCAACTCGGCTACGGCTACCGAAGTGGCCTCGTTGCCGCCCGAACCATAAGGTACCGCGTTCTGGAAAGTTCCATTGCCATTGCCCAACAGCACCCCGACGATACCGCTTTCCTGATTGCCGCAGCCTTCAACCGCACATTCATTTGCGACAATAAGATCGAGGTTGCCATCGAGGTTCAAATCCGCTACCGCTACGGAATTGCCTTGGTAGCCACCCGAACCATAGGGCACCGCAGTCTGAAAGGTGCCATCGCCATTGCCCAGCAACACGGCAACCACCCCTGGGTAGGGGCCGTCAGGGCAAGAGTAGGCATCGAGGACACAATAGTTGGCCACTATGATGTCTTGGTGCCCGTCCCCATTTACATCCGCCACTGCTACGGAGACGGCCGCTTGGCCACCTGAGCCGTAGTTGACCGCCGCCTGGAAAGTGCCGTCGCCATTGCCCAACAGCACGGCGACGGATCCGGTATATGCATTGGCAAGCACCAGATCGGGCTTGCCGTCTCCGTTGACATCAGCGACCACCACAGCATGCGTATCGACCGCTCCCGCCCCGTAGCTCACGCCTGGTTCGAAGCCCCCGCTTCCGTTGGCCAACAGTATGGTGACGGAGCCCTGGCCACTGGCGTAGACAATCAAATTTGCCACTGCCAAGTCGGGCTTGCCATCCCCATTGAGGTCGGCGACGGCCACTCCGAAGGGGTAGGCACCGGTGTAGGAGTAAGGCACAGCAGGCTGAAATGTTCCGTTGCCGTTGCCCAACAGCACGGCAACGGATCCGGTATTTGCATTGGCAACCACCAGATCGGGTTTGCCATCCTGATTTACATCCGCCACGGTCACAGAAGTAGCGTCAGCGCCGCCCGAGCTGTAGGTAACCGCCGGCTGAAACGTCCCGTCGCCGTTGCCGAGCAGAACGCCGATCCCGCCATAGCTGCAATTCGTGCTGCTCTCGCATGCATTGGCGACAATCAAATCGGGAATACCATCCCCGTTCACGTCGGCCGCCGCCACTGAGTTGGCTTGATACCCCCCAGAGCCATAGCTGACTGCGGCCTGGAACGTCGTGTTGGTATCGACGTTGCTGCCCGCAGTGGCCCTCACCGCGGTGTTTCGCGCGGCATGACCGCTTTGCGCGGACACGGCGAGGCCGAGTGTGAGAATCAAACCAAGAGTGACTGTCGCGAATGCCCAGCTGCGAATGGTTGGAAAAAGAAACGAGGAGAGAGGCGGGGTCCGTTTCATACAGCCCTCCATGTCTTGGCGGACTGCTACTCGTAGCCCGTCCAAGATGTGGTTCAAGTTCGCCTCCGGGGTGTAGGGCTGACTGAAGGGGGGAGCTTCGGAGAGACGAGACTATTTACCAGCGGCATCCTAAGAGAGATTTGAGGGATTGTCAATAACACCGGTCGCAGACCACGGCCGCCTACCGGTTGGCGATAAATCGCCATAGAACTCATTGACCCAGGCGAATTGGCCGCGGACTCGGAAGCTGTCCAGAAAGCGGGCTCCTGGGAAGTTGGGATCGTCTCAAGCGCAAATACCTTAAGTTGGCGCTTACGGGGCAAGCCCCGTCTCCACAGCTAACCGGTTACGGGATGTTGCGACGCTGCAACTGGCAGCAGGAGCGGTTCCTCCGGAATGATGATCCACGCGAGTAGGTAGGCCACGATGCCGGGGACGACTCCGCAGGCGAGAGTGATGAAGAACCAGAGGATGCGCACGAGCGAAGTGTCGAGGTCGAGATACTGCGCCAGCCCAGCACAAACGCCTCCGATTTTCCGGTCAGTGCGTGAGCGCATCAATTTCTTCGGCTGGGGCGGAATCCCCACCACGTTGCCGCAGTGAGAGCAAAAACGGCCGTCCTCAGCGATGGTCTTGCCACAGGCGTTGCAGTACATGGTTGTGTCCCTCTTTAATAGAATACGATGATTGGGGGAAAAAGGTTGCAAGTATATTGAGTCATTGAGCGATTGAGTCATTAAATCATTGACATATCGAATCATCGATCTCAATGTCTTAATGATTCAATGTCTCAATGATTCAATAGCGCTGCCTTCTACTCCCTGTATGCGTCTTTCATTCTCTTCCGAGCCTTGTCGGCTTCGGCATTGCCCGAATTTGTGGCGACCACGGCCTCGTATTTCTTCACTGCCAAGTCGCGCTGCTGCAGCTGATCGTACATCTCGCCGGCTCCGAGGTTCGCTTTCTGCAGCACTTCCGGATCGGCGCCCTTGACTTCATTCACCTGTTCGTACGCGGCAGCCGCGGCCGTATATTTTTTCTGGCTGCGCAGCAGGTCGCCCAATCCGACGGCCGCGATTTCGTAATGCAGACTGTCGTACTTTCCCTCGCGACCGTTCTGCCAGACGCGGCGATACTGCTCTTCGGCTTTGGCCTCGCCATCCTTACCGGAGGCCCGCAGCAGGTTCGCCTCTTCAAGCGGCAGAAGATAATTGCGCGGAAACCGCGGACCGATCGCGCCGGCGATCTGCAGAGCCTCGTCATAGCGGTGTTCGCGGCGCAGGAAAACCATGAGGACAATCCCGGCGTCCACGCTGGTTTCGCCGTTGCCGTGGTAGGCATCGTTCAGATATTGCAGTCCTTTATTCTTGTCTCCGCTCAATCCGACGAGCGCGACGGCGACCTTGACCGCCAGCGACAGGTTTCCCATCACGTAGTTGTGGGCTCCCACCACGAGTTTGGCGTCGGTGTATTGCGGATCTAACTCGAGGACGCGCTCGTGATCGCGGCGCGCGCCCACCGCGTTGCGCAGAGCGGAAAACCAGGCGCGCTCGATCAATGCGGTGTAGAGCGCAAACTGCCCGCGCGTCACGCCGCGGGCATAGAGCATATCGACGTTGTTCGGATCGCGCGCCAATTCGGCTTCTTCCAGTTTCTTAGCTTGCTCGACCAGTTGCTTGATGCGTTCCTTCTGCGCGGGATCGGCGGGACGATGAGTCAGTCCGATGAAGTTGTCGTTCGAGTAATCGCCCGTATTCATTGCGCCCATGCGATAGAGTTCCCGCACCTGAATCGCGGAGAGCAGGTGGTTCACGGCAAAAGGGTCGTTCGGATGACGCACGAGGATGCGCTCGAAATCCTGAATCGCCGCGTCGTAGTCGAGGTTGTAATAGTGCTCAAAGGCAGCCTGATTCAGCGGATCATTGGGGCGGAAATCAGTAGGGCGGAAATCAGCAGGACGAAACGCGGTCGAAACCGCAGGATCCGCTGCCAGACAAACCGCTGTCAGGCAAAATTGGGCAAGCAGCAGCATTGTGCCAATCGAAGCGGGGCGATGCCGGAGGAGGAAGAAAAACACGCTTCTTCAGTCTAAACGATCGAGGCTTTCTGCGAAGATCCGTTTGGGCATGGTTGCGGCAGCGATCTTTGATGCTTCTCGGCTCAAAGAAGCTGCGGACTGAGGTGAAAGGATTAGTATCTATCCAGACAGTCTGAGAGAATTGTCGGCAAAATGAAAAAAGGCGGCCAAATGGATACCAAGGAATTCGATGAATTCGTCAAGCGTGAACAGGAAGCGGCCTCTGAAGTGGCTCCAGTGGATTGGGACGGCGAACGCAAGCAATGGCTCGGTTATCTCGACAAGCTTTATGAGAAAGTCGAGTCTCTACTGCGCAAGTATGTTTCTTCTGGGCAGATACAGCTCGAATATAAACCCGTTGAGTTAAATGAAGAGAATATTGGGCCGTATGCTGCCAAAGAGATGGTTTTGAAGATCGGGCGCCAAAGCGTGGTTCTTGAACCCATCGGTACTTTATTCCTCGGATCCAAGGGACGTGTTGACGTGATCGGGCCAGCTGGGAAGGCACAACTGCTTTTGGTCGATAGCAAGAGACCAGGACCCACACCAATAGTTCACGTTAGCATCGGCTATGGTGGAAAACCACCCGTTCCCCCGGCCGAATCGCCGCGGGAGATCAAATGGGAGTGGAGAATTGTCACGCGCCCCCCGGAGAGGAGATTTATAGAGATCACGCAACAAAGTCTCTTCCAGTTGATCATGGAAGTGGCTAATGGATAGCAACGCTATCGTAGAAATTGCCGAATATCACAATGACGTGGTGGCTTCATTGAAGTACTTTAGCAAGACCTCTCCGAGTTTCATCAGTACGCGATATTTCGGCCGTCCCCTTGGCGAGGTTCTTGCCGCTCGCATCGAAGAGACCGATGTGAGATCAGCATTCTTTGTCTTGACCGCTTTGGAGGCTGCCTTTCGTATCGATTATCTGTACCGGTGCCAGAAGAAGATGAAAGATAGCCTCTCCAGAAGTTTCCGCGTAATTTATAAGGATCGAAGGAGCGATCCTAGGTTGGACGACATTTTTGAGAGTTGGAAGGAAAACTTATCTGCACCGGGGCCTTGGTTGATTGGAGAATTGCGCGGTGCCTTCAAATTCCGACATTACCTTGCCCATGGACGCTACGGGGAGCCGAAACTGGGGAGAAAATACGACTTCAATTTTATATATTCTCTCGCTGATGATGTACTGAATGCTTTTCCTCTTCTCAAATTCGATTGAGAGAGGCTTGGTCACTGCCCACGGGCCGCGCAAGCTCATTGCGTATGTCTGACTCCGGCAAAACAATTCCAAACAGCTCGCGCAGCTGTGCGCTCCATTCCAAGTCGCTGGAGAGCAGTCGTTCCTGGCGCGAGCCTTCAACTGTCTCAATCAACTTTTTATCCGACAACGTAATCCGACCTGTGGGAGTGGCCAGCGTACAGATTCGCTGGCGCGTGAAGTGCGACTCGGGTGAGGTCTGGTGATAGTGGCACATCCCCGCAAAATCGGAGAGTTCGCGCGGTTGGAGAGTGAACGCATATTCTGTTTTCCACTTGTCTTCCACCCTGACCTGCAGGCTGAACCCGTTATCGGCGGATGTCAGATGAGATGTCGAACGAGATATCAAACGAGATGTCAAACGATAGACGCGCCCGTTTTGAGGTTGTTCCGCCTGCGACTCGAGGCGTAGCGGTTCCAGGAAGCACTCGCCAAAGCCTACGTCGGCCAGCCACGGTTCCTCGAGATCGACACGCAGATCGTCGCGCAGAACGACACGCAAGGTCAGGTGATCGAATTCGGGTCCGAGGCTTCCGTCTTCGCGAGCAACGCGACCGGAGAGTAACGTTACCCGAAACCCGAGGGCTCGCAACAATGCGGCAAAGGCTCCATTCAGTTCGTAGCAGAAACCGCCGCGGTGTTCGTTGATGATCTTGTTAAGAATGCGGCTTTCGTCGCAGACGATTTTTCGTCGGAGGTGGATATCGAGATTTTCGAACGGGACGGTGAACAGATGCGCGCGATGAAGGGAGCGAAGGAGATCGATACCAGGAGTCAGTGAGCCCTGATAACGAATGCGGCGGAGATAGGCTTCAACGTCCATTTCGGCCCAAGACGGAGCAAGCTCCGTCTCTACACGGGCAGTTCTTCCTGCATCCATCCGCCCGCTACCTCGGGCTTGGGTTCGGTGGCGAGATCGAGCACCAGTTTCTCTAAAACCAGCCGCTTGCCGGGAGGATTCGAACGCAGCGCCAGATCGGCTTTTGCGACCAGGCGAATGGCGCGGGTCAATTCGCGTTTTGATTTATAGCGCCGTGCCTGCCGGATGATATCGTCGGCCGCAAATGGCGGAACGCGAAAGCCCTGCCACAGTGCCGCCCACAGCATGCGCTGGTCGCGCACGTTTCGCTCCAGAATGACCAGCATCTGGCGAAAAGTCTTGGCCAACATGTAGAGATGGCCGATGGCAGCCTCTTCACCATCGCCGGTCGAAAGTAATGCGTCGAGCACTGCCAGCGCGCGCACGCGGTCTTTGGAAGAAATCGCATCGGTCAGCTCATAGAGCGAGCGCTGCTTCGCGGCGAGCACCATGGTCTCAACATCGCCGAGCGTGATCTTTTTCTTTTCGCCGACGTAGAGAATCAGCTTCTCCAGTTCGTTCGAGACCATCATCATGTCGCCGCCGAGGGCATCCACCAATTCGCGGGCGCCATCGGCGTCGAACTTGACGGCACGCGTGGCGCAGTATTCGCCAATCCAACGGACGGCTTCGCCTTCTTCCACGCGAGACAACTCGACAATGCCACAGAACGGTCCCAGGTCTTCGCGGATCTTCTGATAGCGGTCCCGGTCCGTCATCTCCATGCGGCGGGCGTCGGCGGGAATGCTGATGTGATCGGCCACAAACACCAGCAACGCGTCGGGATTGGGATTCTTGCAATACGCTGCGATGGCTCCGATTTTTTCTTCGTTTGAACCGCGGCCAAACAAGGTCTTCACGCCGCGCACGAAGAAGACCTGGAACGGGGCCATCAGCGAAGGAGTGCGGGCGCGATCCAGAACCTCATTGAGCGACGTTTCAGCCAGATCGAACTCAAACAAGCCGAAGTCCCGCGAGTCGGGCGCGACCAGGTGCTCGAGAATGGCATCGCGGCAGCGCTTGCGAAAAAACGCTTCATCGCCCACCAGCACATAAGCGGGCTTCAGCTTGCGCGACTCGAGTTCGGAGAAAAAGCGGTCGGCTTGGCTGAAGGCGCGCATCAGTTTTTCTCCAGCATCAAATTCTCCAACATCAGTATTCCTCCAACCTCAGTAGGCCTCCAGAATATTGGCCACCAGGGTGCGCGCGAAATCCCGCGACAGGCGATCGACGGCGGGAGAATCTTCCTGAAAAAAACTGGGCAGATCGCTCGATATTTCGTATTGATCGTGAAAAAGATACGAAGGATTCTCGAAGAGCACTTTGCCCTGACGGCCGGTCAACGTCACCTGTATGCTCACGGTGACCAGCGCGCTGACGGCTCTCCCGGTGGTGGAGTCATAAACGAGCGGCGTAGCCGACGCCGACAAGACCGTCGCCTTCAGCACCGCATCCGCATCGTCATTCGTTCCATGGACCACATGGTACTGCGTGCGGGCGTTGAATTCGCGCACGACGGCGTCGGTTAACAGTAGCTCGATGCGAAACGTCTGGCTGTGGCTTACGAAGCCGGGAATCGCGATGCTGTGAATATTCTGCGGCAGTTCGATCGCGTTTCCGGCGGTGTGGTAGCCACAGCCGGACGACGTCAGGCACGCTGCGAGCGCCACTGCGGCCACCCACCTCCTCATTGAATCTGACCTCATGGAATCTGCCCTCATTGAATTTGACCCAGGGGCCGGGATGCGGTCATGGTTTCGGCGCATTCGACTGCGGTTAAAGCGGCAACGCGCAAGTTGTCGGTCGTTGCCCAGAGCCATATGCCGTTCTGGTGATTCGCGTCGCTGGTGAGCGTGACCAGGATGTCCCCTTGACCGGCGGCGCTTACGCTGGTGGGCGTATCTTCGGGGCTGCCGCTTACAACCACGTGCTCTCCCCTCAGGGCCTCCGACAAATCTGCGATGGCGGCTGGCTTCTCCATCTCCAGGTACACAGAAAAGCCGTGCCCGTGGAAGACCGGCGCTTGCAGCACCTGCAACGCAGGCACGGCTGCACCGCTGGCAATCCGCTGGTAGTGCTTTCGGATCCGCTGTGACACCGCTTCCAGCGCCAACTCAGATCGCTGTCCGTAGCGCGCCACCATATTGAAGGCTACCTGGATGTCGAATACATTCTTTGGCAATTCCTGGAAGGAAAGCAGATTCACCGTCTGCTCGTGCAGTTCGTCCATACCCTTCTGGCCATTCTCCGACGCCGGTTCAAAGACGGTCGCGATCATGCGTTCGATTTTGCCAGCCTTGGCGCAGATCTTCTCAATACGTAGGGCGAGCAGCGCGAGGACTGTAGCCGCGGGATGGGCCACCACCACCGGACCGGGCTGCAACTCCGGAGCAATGGGCTGGCCGGTCTGGCGCTCGATCCAGGGCGAGCGGATCGATGCTCCGGCTTCATCTTCCAGCGCGTACGAGAGATCCACGATGGTATCGCCCAGGTCGCTCGCCGCCTTCCAGTTGCTGCGCGTGGAGCGCGGGTCGGAAGCGAAGAAGGCGAAGTCCAAGCGCTCGAACTGTTCCGAGCGGATGCTCTGAATAAAATTCATCTCGTCGCCCACGGCTTCCAACTGGCCGAGGGACTCGTCGTCATCGAGCAACCGGACATCGACAGCGGGGAAATTCCGTTCGCGCAAGATTTCGGCAATTTCTTTTCCCTTGAGTGACGCCGCTCCAACAATCGCCACGCGATAAAGGTTCGTGCCGCGGAGATCAGCCTGCGAGGCAGCGGACTTAGCCACGGGAGTCTTGGAAAGAGGATTCATGGAGTTTGAGATGCCTCCCGATACGGTGGAGGTGCAGGAGGAGTCTTGCGATGGAAGATCCACTGCAGGCGCCACAGGATGCCGGAAGCCATATAAAGAATTGCGATTATGAAAAGTGTCGGCCGCGAAAAATACCAGATCGAGGCAATCGCGATGGCAAACAGCACGATCAAGCGGAAGGGATGGCGCGAACGAAAATCAATATCTTTAAAGCTGTAGAAACGCCAGGTGCTGACCATCAGATAACCGATCACGACGACCATCAACAACCAGCTCAGCGCCGTCCACCAGGAAGTCACAGGCTCTCCCGCGGAGAAGTGAACGATGGCCGCAATCACTCCCGCGCCGGCGGGAATCGGCATGCCCACGAAATATTTCTTCCCTGGGCGTCCCGGATTCGAAGGCTGGGGGTTTTTCGCAATATTAAAGCGCGCCAGACGGCTGGCGCCCGCCATCAGGAAAGCGAAGCAGGCCACCGAGCCCAGGTCAGTAATCTTCAAGCGCAGGTCCGGGGCGATGACAAACGGCAACAAATGAAAACCCCACATCCATGCGAGAAGCGCCGGGGCGACGCCGAAAGTGATGACGTCGGCCAGCGAATCGAGTTCCCTGCCAAAATCGCTGGCGGTGTGGGTCATGCGCGCGATGCGACCGTCCAGACCATCGAACAACACGGCAAAACCAATGGCCTTCGCGGCGAAATCCATGTGCCAGGGTTCAAGCATGCTGCCATGCACGGTCTGCAGAATGGCGTAGAACCCGGCCGCGATATTGGCGGTGGTGAACAAAGAAGGCAGGATGTACATGCCCTTGCGCAATTTTCCGCGGCCAGGGTCCGATTCGCGACGATGTGGAGTCAGCTCTTCCATGTTCAATGTACCTCGTTCAGTGCGCCTCCCGCTCGGCGGCCGTGCCGGCCGGAACTGGCTGCCTCACCAGTAATACGGCAAGTACGGTCGCTCCTCCTTTGACGCGGTCTCCAATTTTCACCTGGAGCGCGGCGTCCGGATCGAACAAAACATCCACCCGAGAACCAAACTTGATGAGCCCAACTCGCTCACCGCGAGCTACATGATCTCCCACTTTAAAATCGAAAACGATACGGCGCGCGATCAAGCCGGCGATCTGCTTGAATATTACGGTACGACCGTCGCCTTCCACGGTAACGATATTCTGCTCGTTCTCGTCCGCCGAATGCGCCCCCATGGCGTTGAGGAACTTGCCGCGCTGATAGCGTACTTCGCGAATCACGCCGGCGATCGGCGAGCGGTTCACGTGCACATCGAACACGCTGAGAAAAATACTGATCCGATTCCGCGGAGTCCCGCCAGTGGTCACCAGGGAAACATCGGTCACCTTGCCGTCTCCCGGAGAGACGACCGCCCCGGGGCTGGTAGGAATCCGGCGTTCGGGATCACGGAAAAACCACAGAAAGAAAGCTGCCAGCAGTACCAGCGGGACCGCGTAAGGCCAAGCGGCCAGCCACGCGATCACGCCTGCAGCGAGCAGGCATCCAGCGCCATAAAAGTAACCGTCACGCACCATGGGAATTTAATCAGACTAATTATATGGCGTAAGCCGTTTGGCTGTTCGCCCTTCGCTATTCGCGTCTGGAGTGCTGATAGCGTTTCTTCAAGCGAACGCGAACGACGGTCTATTTGGCACCAGCTAAAACTGCGGCGTAGTGGTCGATCCATCGCAGGTGCTCGGCCGTCTCTGGGACCGGATTTCCGCGCGCGGCGCCCATCGTTTAAGTATCCCCTCTTAAGATGATCTCACGCGGCAGAGCATCAACATCCACGCCTCGTCTGCGAAGAATGTAAATTCCGGGGACGTGAAGATCAGCATGAAGAAACCGGAGGAGTTAATCCCGCCGCAAACGTGAGTCCCACGGATCGATCTCGAACCAATTATCCGGCTGATGAAACGTGGTCTTAAAAGTGGAAAAGAATCCCTTCTGCCCTAGCACTCCAGACAAACTGAAATCATCACAAAAGGCGCACTTCACTGTGGCTTCTTGAAATGCATGATCGGAGCCATTTTCGCGGAGCACTGTGAGTAACAACTCTGCCAATTTAGCCTCTTGTGGTTTCCCGGAAGTTCCGGAAAATGGCCACGTAGGGGCCTTACTCAGATTGATGTCCAAGCTGCGAGCAACTTCGCTCGGGAATATCGGGTAGTCGGCCCCCGAATCTACGAGGGCTATCAATTTTGTGGTCGCGAAGCCATTTCGCAAAACAATGTCGAGGTAGGGGCGTGGAGGGGTGTAAGGAAATGCTCTTGTGTAGGTGAACTTCACGCGGGCCTATTTTACGCCAGCGGCCATTCCTTCATCTTCGAGCGGAATCTTTATTAAAACGGGGTCTCTTTCGCCGTTAAACTGCGCTTGCAAGGAGGCTGCTTCGATGGATTTCGCGGTGCCTACAACGTGCGTTTTGTCGTGAGACAAAGCCACCCAAGCCCCGGGGGGGGCGTCCTTTAAGATTCCACTGAGGTCACGCGGCATAGTGAATTCTCGCGTTGCTGGCATCTTTTCCGACATTAGCCCAACTCCCTGACGAGCAGCGGGCGTGGGGGATCGCTGCATCCCATTTGAAGCTAGTTACCAAAGTAAGTCAAGTAACGCCCGTGTAGTTCTGGGTGAGATTATGGACGTATGAATGGCGTGAACGCATGTTCCTGTACGAGCTTCGCAGTACCATCTCCGCACGGTCATGCGGCGGAGGACCTGAGCGCGGACCGAACATGCTTTAACCCGCTGCGCGAGTGTGGGTCGTCAGCGAAATTCTACATAACTGCAACAAAAAAGGAGCTTAGAAGCGCCGGGTGGGAGACAGGCATTACCTTTACGGTTCGCGATCTTGATGCTCAGGCCGATTGCTCGGGCCGACTAATTCAAGCTCAACTCAACTAGGCAGAGTGCCGCTGGAACTGCGTTTCCAGACTCTGCATCTGGTCTTTGAGGCGCAGCTTCAGCTTCTTCAGCCGCACTTCTTCCAGTTTTTCGTCGTCGGTGAGATATCGTTTCTGGGTGAGGGATTCCAGCCGTTGGGAATATTGCGAGTGCTCCTGAACCAGTCGCTGGAACTCGTCATGACCGGTCAGGAGTTGCTCTCTTGGAGTCAGCATCCTTGCCAGACCTCCTGTTGTTTTGTTACCGCCAAGTTAAAAACTAGCACAGGTGTCTCTGGGGTTCAATGGGGATTTCATCGGCAAATTGTTGCCGATCCGGGCAGTTTTCGGCGAAGTTGCACCTAGAATAGTGCAGAATCTTGCAGCTTTTCGGCCTGGATCGGCAGGCGAACGATCAAAAGATCAAAAAATCAGCGGTCGAAGCGAAGGGCATATAGAATCGCGTCCTCCATCGGATCTTTGTAATACACCCGGCGATGGCCCACCTCGCGAAAACCGTGTTTTTCGTAGAGTCGGCGGGCGGGGAGATTCGATTCGCGGACTTCCAGAAGAATCGCTGAGGCAAGCGCGCTCCGTGCGCGCTGAATCAACTCTCGCACCAACTCGTTGGCGATGCCGCGGCGAAGGAACTCGGCCGCCACCACCACGTTCTCAATCTCCCACTCACCCGCGGCCGCCTGGGCGCAAATGAACCCGCAAAAACAACGAGTGCCTGCTTCCTCAGTTGTTTGTTCGGCCACCAGAACCACTCCGCTGCGCACCAGTTTGTGGTACTGCTCCGAGGTCCAGTGGGCCGCGCCCGGCGCCTGGCGATCGAGGGCGAGAATTGCCGGCACGTCGTTCAATACAGAAGTTCGGATGACAACGGGCATGGAGGGCTTCAAGGCGCTGGCTTCGAGAAAATTTCAGCGTCGGAATGGCGCAGGTAGTTGGCTTCCAGTTCTTCGGGACGAACCGTCTCGCCCCGCTGGAGATGCTCCCAACCTAAGCGGGCGAGCACGCCGCTGTTGGGGTACTCAATCAGCTCAATCTGGATTCCCGCACTCTGAATTTTCTCAGCCAACACGGCATCGGGCGTAACGACAGCCTTCCTCTTCGCTTCGAGAACTTTAGCTTCAACTTGGGCTTCGGCAATAAACTCTTCCCGGCTCAGCAGGCGTTCGTTGTGCATGCGAGCTTGCATATGAACTTGTGGGTCGAGTTCGTAGTCACCGACATAGACATCGCCCCGGCCCGCATCCAGTATCGCGAGAACCCGGCCACGCGCTGTGCCTTGCGCTGTGCCTTGCGCCGCGCCGCTGCACGCAACCGCTTCCAGCACGGAGATGGCAACCATTGGCTTCTGCAATGCCTCGGCCAGAGCCTTCATGGCAGCCAGGCCCACGCGCAATCCCGTAAACGACCCCGGACCGGACGCGACCGCAAATGCTCCCAGATCGCTCTTGCTATACCCGTGGTTCGAGAGCAGCGCGGCAATCTGCGGGACTAGTTGCGCCGAGAACGCGCCGCCGGTGAGCGGCACAACTTCGAGCACGTCAATTTCGTCCTGACCCGGCATGGCGCGAGCCAGCGCTACACTGCCGTCCTTTCCCGAAGTATCAACCGCGAGCAGAAGCTGGGACATTAATCGGTGGCCTTTTTCTTCCCGTCTTTTTTGTTCCCGTCTTTCAAAAGCCGCACGATCGCGAGGATTGTGTTCCAGTTGCGTGTCGTGGCCGGCACCCCGAATAGCTTATCGATCTGGCCAAGGTAGCTGATTGTCTTCATGTGCCGGCGGTACATTCCGAACACGAATTGCTTGTCCGAGGCGATAACTCGCACCAACCATTCCCCGTCGGGAGGGAACATAACTGGCAGAGTAGCGCGGAGGCCTCCGGCTCTCGACAGGATGCTCACGAATCGAACGATATCGGGGCGTGACGGCTCGGTTCCAAACGGATTCTCCTTCTCCAGGCGGATAAGATCGCGACCCTCGCAGAGCACAACTTTCGCCTCGAATGGCAGCTTCCGCAGCAGTGCAGCACGGAACTCTCCTCGCAACCCAGGTTTCCGAACGATAAACGTGCCTGCAGCGCCCACGTTGACGACATCATAGTCACTCAACTCTCTCGCCAGGATGCTTGGGCGAAATGTCCTGTGGCCGCCAACGTTAACACCCCGCAGGAAAACAATCAGAGCCATATCTGTCACCGAAACCTGCGCGGACTTAAATTACAAATTATAAATTACAAATTACAAATTTTTCGGTTCACCGGCTCCCTTCCACCAATTCCAGCAACACGCCCCCCGCACTCTCCGGATGCACGAACACATACCGATGCCCGCCCGCGCCCGTCTTGATCTCATTCGACACCAGGCGCACGCCGTCGCTCTTCAATTTCGCAACCGCCGCCTCCAGATCCGGAACGCGCATGCAAACATGATGCAGCCCTTCGCCACGCTTGGCGATGAACCGGGCAATGGTGGAATCGTGCGAAGTCGATTCCAGCAGCTCCAGCCGGCTTTCGCCGACGGGCACCATCACCACTCGAACTTTTTCCTGCTCCACGGTTTCTTCCGGAGAAACGGTCAGCCCCAGCTTCTCATAAA
>Ga0074046_10001360_pt1 | contig 22204 bp, 22 predicted proteins | sample BogForMeECP23OM3_FD_94441 | JGI IMG/M metagenome (GOLD analysis project Ga0074046, IMG submission 94441) | Bog forest soil microbial communities from Calvert Island, British Columbia, Canada - Bog Forest MetaG ECP23OM3 | ecosystem: Environmental > Terrestrial > Soil > Wetlands ...
AATGATATTGACGGCCACGCCCAACTTTTAGGTTACTTTCCAATAGCGGGCTTGTCCAGGACCCCAATTTCTCACCGTTTCACCGGCAGACCATGTTGCCGGCCTCGAAACAGCTTGCAACGGGCGAGAAATACGCTTGCCTTGGCGCGCCCGAAACGCTATCTCTGCTGGATGGCGGCGTTTGCCGCCTTTTTGCATGCCCGTGACGGCATCCGCCGTCTGTCAGCAGGATCTCTGCAAAGGAGGGCGTGCTCCATCCGTCTCTCAACTGGAGCACTGTCATGACAAAGCGCATTAGCGCCAAGCATAAAATCGACCGCCGCCTCGGGGAAAATCTCTGGGGCCGCCCGAAAAGCCCGCTCAACAAGCGCGAATACGGCCCCGGCCAGCACGGCCAGCGCCGCCGCGGCAAGACCTCGGACTTCGGCACCCAGCTAAAAGCCAAGCAGAAGCTGAAGGGCTATTACGCCAACATCACCGAGCGCCAGTTCCGCCGCGTCTATGACGAGGCGACGAGGCTCCGCGGCGACACCTCGGAAAACCTCATCTCGCTTTTGGAGCGCCGTCTCGACGCCATCGTCTACCGCGCCAAATTCGTGGCGACGCCTTTCGCGGCCCGCCAATTCGTCAGCCACGGCCATGTGAGCGTGAACGGCCGGCGCGTGAACATTCCGAGCTATCGCTGCCGGCAGGGCGACGTCGTCGAGATCCGCGAGAAGTCCCGCGGCCTCACCTTCGTGCTCGAAGCCGTGCAAAGCGCCGAGCGCGACGTGCCGGACTATCTCGAAGCCGATCACAATAAGATGACCGTCCGCTTCGCTCGCATTCCGCTGCTCTCGGACGTACCATATCCCGTCGTGATGGAACCGAACCTCGTCGTCGAGTTCTACTCGCGCTAACCCCAAAACGGGTGCGGGCTTGGCCGTGGCGATATGCCATACGGATCGAGCCCGCGCCCGCTTGTGAACGCTTCCCGTTTGCGTTAGTGAAGCGGCTCCCAAGAAAGGATGCCAGCTTCGGCCCCGGAGATACAAATGACCTACGTCGTTCTGGATGCCTGCATAAAATGCAAGTTCACGGATTGCGTGGAAGTCTGCCCCGTCGATTGCTTCTACGAGGGCGAGAACATGCTCGTCATCCATCCCGATGAATGCATCGATTGCGGCGTGTGCGAACCCGAATGCCCGGTGGATGCGATCAAGCCGGACACTGAGCCGGGCCTCGAAAAGTGGCTTGAGCTCAACCGCCAATATTCGGAGGCTTGGCCGAATATCACGGTGAAGAAGCCCTATGCAGCGGATGCGCACGACTTCGAGAAAGTGCTCGGCAAACTCGAGAAATATTTCTCGCCGAATCCTGGTACGGGCGACTAGCCTGTCATTGCGAATGCGGGGCTGAATCTCCGATGCTGCATTAGGAAAGCCGCGCACCCGAAAGCGTTCTAACCTAATCCCGCTTCTGGAAAATGAGGAAATATTGCCTCGGAAGGAATCGATGCGTCTCCGCGAGCGAGTATCCGGCCGCGTCGAGCTCTTCGGCGACTTTTTCGGGCGGAATGCGATGCTGCAGGGGCGGGCCATTTGGCGAATCGGCCCTGAAATCGACGATTGCCAGCCGTCCCTTTGGACAGAGCGACGATTTCAGCTTGGTAAAATATTGGACCCGGTTTCCGATGTGGTGATAGGTGTCGGCCACGAGTATCAGATCGGCGGGCTCGGGGAGGTTGGCGGAGTCCGCGCCTGCTTGGACCGGTATAATGTTGGTTAAATGCTCGCGTTGCGCACGCTCGCCGAGGTAGCGCACCATGTCCGGCTCCACGTCGGCCGCAAATACTTTGCCTTCGGGAACGTGCTTGGCGATCCTCACGCTGAAATATCCGGTGCCCGCGCCGAGGTCTGCAACCTTCATAGCGGGTTCCAAATGCAGGGCGCCTACGATCTCCTCGGGCTTTTGCCACGCGTCACGTTCGGGATTGTCGAATTCTTTCGCCCACTTCTCCGCATCGTCAAATCTGCGATGGAAGCCGCCGTCGCCATGGCCACCCATATGATTGTGTTCCGCCGGAATCCCGTTAGCCATCTGCGCGAGCGCCACACCGCCTCCCAACGTTAAAAGAACGGCCATGACCGGCAGCATCCAGTTTTTCACTTTGCACCCTCTGTCTAGCGTTGAATATCACGTCCCCTAACCGCAGAGTTGACGTAAAAAGGTTATCGTATAAGGCAAGGCCGCAGGCCCAAGACTCCACAGCGCGGCCTGGCATCCCCGCTGTGGAGCTTGGGGAGCCCGCCGCTAGAAGCGGACAGCGAGAACGGCGTTGAGCTGCCAATTTTCGCCAATTTGCGGACCATTCAGGTTTTGGTAAAGCGGCGCGCCCGCCTCGATGGCGAGCCGCGTGTGGCCGAGCCCGAATTCATGTCCAGCGATCTCGATGCCGCCGAAGAGATCGACGCGCTCGCCGCCGTAATTGGCCGGGCTTGCCCCCTGCATTCCGCCAAAAATTTGAGGGTCCTTGCCATCGATCTTGCCTTGGACGGTACCTGCAATCCGCGCTGTCCCCGTGACGCCTGGGATGAATGTATAGCCAAGCCAGCCCGTGACCTGATGGGTGTCTCCCCAGTGGTAGCCCTGATCGCTGTCCAGCGCGATGCGCCCGCGATAAGCCGCGCCCCAAGACCACAGGTCCTTATCCGCGGTGTAGGTTAGGCCCGGAAGCAGATCGTACGTACCGGTTCCAAGCTGCATCCCGTAGGTGGCGCGCATCAGCATATAAGACGGGGTGAGCGACATGGGGGTCAGCATATTCATTTGCTCGGTTGTGCTGCCGGTTGGCAGGCTTAAGCCGAGATTGACGTGGATATGATTGACCCCGTCCTCGTATATGCGGAAAAGCCCGGTTACTGACACGTCGCCGAGGCCGTCCGTCGTATAGGTTCGTGTGCCGACCAGCGGCGAAATACCCTGCATGGGCGACTTGTAGTAGGTACTCATGCTCATGTCTTTTTCGGTATAATTACCCATGACCATTATATTTATCGCATTAGTTACACCGTACATGGCCCCGAACATATGCATTTGTCCGTCCATGTCCTCCGGCACCATTCGCAGATATTTCGGACCGCCACCCGATTCGTTAAGCGTGTTAAGAATAGTTGCCGTTGAGACCTTATTCACCCCGATGTAATTACCTTGCATGTTCATATACATGGGCATGTACATCACCATGCCTTCCCCCTGCCCAACCATCGCCGCGCCCGTTACTCCGGCGGGGATCGTTGCATGAACGTCTCCGCCCTGCGGCGCATCGCCTGCGAGCCCGGGGGTGTCTTTCAGGCCGTCCGGCGCGCTCAAATCGGCGGCATAGCCAGCGCCTGACAGAAATATCGCAGCACCGATAGCAGCAACGCCACCCAATCTGCCGCACACGCGCGAAGTGTTCATTTTTTGCCCCTTACAGTACGCGAAACGAATTCAACACCCTTGATGGCGCTGTTCCATCCAGCCCAAGCCTCAAGGTCTATTGCTATATACCGAACGATATAGGATTAGGGAATTGCCGTGCTGACGCCGGTGCCATGCAAGCCTCCGTCCGTAGCCCGAACGCATCACAGGCGAAGAAGTGCATAATTTGCGTGCGAAAGCGTAATTTCTGTTCAGACTTCAATCCCGCCGCGGGCCGAAGCCGTCACGCCGCAATGACCGCGTTCGATGAACTGCGCGCCATGCTCTAATACCAAGCGCCGGAAGTCCTGGCCGGGCACGGCGCCGGGAGCGGTCAAGACTTCCGGCGCTTCGTATTAGCCGTGAGCGCGGTGCTTTTCAATCCCAGATGCCGGGCGCATGGCATCTTCCTCCGCTTCTGACGCCGCGGGCGAATATAGAAAACTCACAGGCAGTGCGGCGTCGTACCCCAGCACGCGCTCAACAGCGCCGCTCAGGCCAGTGAGCGGAAGCCGCATCCAAATTAAGAGAAGATGTTCCCGGCCGGAAACGGGACCGCGCACGGCGCCCTGCATCGGGATTTGCTCCTCGATAACCTTACGGTAGACCGGAAGCCAATACTCCCTCCTGTGCTGCAGCCCGCCATCGAAGACTGTGCGCCCGGTTATTTCCGTCCCGTAAATTTCACGGACCCGGGTTCCGGCCAACCGGTACCGCAGCGCATCCAAATCCTCTCCGGCATCGAGCAGGCTTAATCCTGGAAGTAGATGAGGAATATCGACGGGGTCGATATCGTAGCGTGAAGGGATTGGCTTCGACTGCGCGCAGGAGCGCCAATAGCCATACAAGTCCCGCTGCTCGCGCAATATGAGCTGTGCGCGCAAAGCGAGTTCCGATGGCATTCCCCCCTCCGAAGTCCGCGTGCCGATCCGCCTTCGGCATAACGCATGAGATCGGAACTATGGGTGATTTGCGCGAAAGAACGCAAGCAGTTCCCGCACCCGCAGGTGCAAAACTTGCCCTGGAACGAAACGCCGCCGCCGCAATCGTGAAGGCGGCCGGCTATCCGTCATACCAAAGACTGGCGCGCTAGCGTCCCTTGCGCTGCCCAAGGCCCATCTTCTTGGCAAGATTGGAGCGGGCTTCGGCATATTTTGGGGCAACCATGGGGTAATTCGGCTCCAGCCCCCACTTTTCGCGATATTCCTCGGGCGACATGTTGTAATGGGTGCGCAGGTGCCGCTTCAGCGACTTAAACTTCTTGCCATCTTCCAAGCAAATGATGTACTCGGGTGTCAGCGACTTCTTCACCGCCACGGCTGGCTTAAGCTCTTCCTTCGGGGCTTGGATCAAGTTCGACGAGGCGCGGGTAAGCGCAGCATGCACATCGCCAATCAAGCTCGGCAGATCGCCCGCTACTACAGCGTTATTGCTAACATAGGCGGAAACGATGTGAGTGGTGAACTCTACAAGCTCGTTATTTTCAAATTTATCTTCTATCATTTGCGGGCTCCTAGATCGGCCTTGAGCTGAACTTTCCAAAGCCTTGTAGGAATTGCCTTGGATCTCAGTTTTGTCAAGCCAGCGCGCATCGCTTTTGCGCTTTCCAGCGAGATCCTTGACCTTATTTGCTTGTTTCACAATCCTTTGCCTTTCGGAGTCTGAGGGGGAATACATCCCATATATCACAAGTGCGCAACTTCTCAAGAAATCTGTTGACAAAAAACCGTGTTACTTTAGTTCGAAGGGTAAGGTGTCTCCCAAAAGACATGGTCTCTTTTGCGCATTCGGAATTTCTGCTTTCTTCATAAGAAGCCCTACGTATAGCGCTCGCATATATTCATAGCGAGCACCGGGCCAATTCACCCGTGGCAAAAAACGCCGGGGTGCGAGCGGAAAGCAGCGCATTCCTGTCGAGATCGATATGATCCTATAGTTGCAGCTTGCTTCCTTCGCGGGACGGCAGCTGAGGAATAGGCGCGCGGCCCGGCGCGCAGCACAATATAAAAAAAGACTAAGCTTCTCGCATCCCCGGAAACCTCGATTAAACTCTTCGCTGAATGATAAGCGGCTGGCGCATCCGAGCTATGCAAAAAGCGCGCCTTTCACTGCGCGGCCCGCTCCCTCTTTACGTCCCGCCAAAAGCCAAGCAACTTAGCGCAAAGAAGCGGTCTCCCGGATCGCCGGAGAGGCCGTAACTCTGCAGTCTTAGGCTCACTTGTACCTGTATAACTAAGGATGCCGGTCCGCAATGCGACTCTCTTTCACATTCTTCGACTGTGCAGAAAGTGCCTTGCTTGTGGATTTCGGTCCAAATTACAGCAAAGCTCTCAGCCTCGCGATCTTGGACGTGAGCAGCCGGCTCGCCGCCGCGGCGCTGCCCGGAGTAAACGAGAGCGTTCCAGCACTCTCGTCGCTAACTGTGTTCTACGACCCTTTGCTCCTTCCGAAAGAGCGCCTGCTATCGGAAATTGGCGCGCTGTGCGAGGCGGAGCGCGCCAGTCCGCAAGCCGGCCGGACTTGGGAGATCCCCGTTGTTTATGGCGGTGAAGGCGGCCCCGATCTCAAGGATGCAGCAGAGCACGCCGGGCTGACCGAAGCCGGGGCGATAGAGCTGCACGCCTCGCAGCTCTACCACGTCTATATGCTGGGTTTCCTGCCGGGCTTTGCCTATCTCGGCGATCTTCCCGAAGCGTTGCGCCTTCCGCGCCGGTCCACGCCGCGCGCCCGCGTGCCGGCCGGATCGGTCGCGATTGCCGCCGATATGACCGCTGTTTATCCGCTGGAAAGCCCAGGCGGCTGGCATCTGATAGGGACAACGCCCATAGTGCTCTGGGACACAAGCCGGCGCAACGAGCCGCTGTTGAAGCCGGGCGACGCGGTGCGGTTCCTGCCGGCGAGCGCCCGCGAAGCGGAGGATCTTAGGAAACGTGCCGCCGATGGTTGGGAGCCTGAGCCTGTGGAGGCATCGTGACGCCCGCTTTGCGAATCCTCGAACCCGGCCTGGCTGCAACCTTGCAGGATTGCGGGCGTACCGGCTATCAGCGCTTTGGCGTTCCTGTTTCGGGTGCGCTCGACGCGGTCAGCTTGGCGGTTGCCAATATCCTCGCCGGAAATCCGCCCTGCACCGCTGCGATCGAAATCCTGGGCGCGGGCCTCGCGCTCGAGGTGGAAGCCGGAAGTGCCGCACTCGCGCTCGCAGGCATGGCTGCGCCGCTGACGATAGACGACGGGAAAGCGGCTATCCGCGTGCCACCCTTCCGCAGCGTAACCGTTGAGCGCGGCAGCATCGTGCGCATCCCCGCCCCAAAGGACGGCGCGGCCTCCTATCTTGCGGTGGAGGGCGGCTTCGATTTCATGCCCGCACTTGGCAGCCTCTCCACCTACCGGCGCGCGGCGCTCGGCGGCTATCGGGGACGCGAACTGCGCGCCGGCGACCGCCTGCGCCTGCGGCAGGCTTCGTCCGCCCGCGAGCCTCTAGCTCTCGACGTGGACATCCGCCCGCCCGAGGTTTTGCGCGCGATGCTCGGCCCCAACGAGGCGTATTTTAGCCCTAGCGCTTTCGAGACGCTGTTCGCCGCGAGCTATACGGTCACACCAGCCTCCGACCGTATGGGGCTCCGGCTGCAAGGCCCCCGGCTCGAACGGGCCATTGAAGGAGAGCTGCCATCGCAGGGCACCACGCCAGGCGGCATGCAGGTGCCGTCCGGCGGCCAGCCGATCCTGCTCTTGGCGGACCGGCAAACCACGGGAGGCTATCCGCGCATCGCGACCGTGATTAGCGCCGATATCGCCGCCGCGGGCCGGCTCGTCTCAGGTATGAGCGTGCGTTTCAAGGAGGTGTGCCGCGAGGAGGCTGTCCTCTTGCTGAAAGCGCAGCGGGAATGGCTGGCCTCGCTCCCCGCGGCGCTCAAGCGCGCCCCCGCCGGCGGCCTTTCCACCGAGCAGCTGTTGAGCAGCAACCTTATCGGCGGCGTGACCGCCGGCGCTGCCGAGGAGTGACGCCAAACTTCAAACGCACCGGCAAAGTTAGAGTCTGCCCTGGTCTATCGGAATCGCCGGGAAGCCTCCCTCACCCCAACCCTCTCCCGGCAAGGCGCCTGCCTCAAGGCCAATTCGCGTCACCTCAAAACCCAAAGACCGCAAAAACAAGCTCAAGGCTTCAGGCTCGCTGGCAATCTTCGCCTCCCGGACGATCTTGCCGCTCCCATCGATGACGCAAACACTTGAGGCTTCCAACGACACGTCAATCCCTGCATAATAGTCCATGATCGTCCCCGACGATGCTTGGGGAGGCTTCGCCAGACCCCGTTTGCTTACGGCACCATCATACGCGGGACGATCGCCTCAACAGCTTCAAGCTAAGAGGCGTCCGTTACCCTATCTAGAGCATTGCCGGCGCGTTTAGCCTCGCGATGACGCCGGCGTCCGGTTAGCGCGGCTCGGTATCTATACGAAGGATTGCTCCAATGAGCGGAAAATTCCAAGGCATCTGGATCGCCCTGGCCGTACTCGCCGCCGCCGGCGTAGCCGTTTCGTGGTATTTGTCGAAAGAGTCGAATCTTGCCTGGTGGCACATCTTGGGGCTAGGCCTCACCGTTTTCCTCCTGGCCCTGGTATGGCTGTGGCCGGGACCGCGCCAGCCCAAGCGGCCGCCGCTATAGGCTTAAGCAGGCTGTTCATGCGCAGCCACCGGTTCGAATAACGTCCGGTTTCGGGCCTCTGCGGCCTAAGTACGATCGCCGAGGGTGAAAATTGACCCTGACCGGCCCCCGCTGCCGATTAAGGCGAAAAGGCCGGGTTGGGTGGAAAGCGGGCGTCTGGGCACGTCGCGATGAGCCACGCCCATTTCAAGCCTCTAAGCGATGGGTTCAACGACAACATGCTTAAGAAGATCGAGCGCAACCGCGCCAATCCGTCTCGCCGGCCCTTTGGAGACAAAGCGAAACTCGTTCGCGGTGGCAGTCTTCATCACCGTGAAGTCCTCGCGCGTCTCCTCCTCGATTGGAACCGCTAGGCTGCGGAGAGCGCGGTGCCGTCAGATCCAAGACGATCCACGGCACCCAGGCCGGCATTGACTCCGCTGCCACGGGGATCGCGCCTCGCCCGCGCGCAACGCGGCTTGCGGCCCGGCTGTACCCGCTCGACCGAAGCCGCGATGCCGGCGTCCGGGTTCATGGTTATCATTAGTATGTGGACCACGTGAGCCACCAATCCGGACCCGTTGTCCTCTAGCCGGCGAACTATTTCGCCGCTTCTGCCTCGCGAACGATATTGATTGTGCGCAGCAAGCTTGACGGATTAACGCTGATGGAATCAATGCCGATTTTTGCGAGGAAGTGCGCTATCTCCGGATAGTTCGCCGGCGCCTCGCCGCATATTCCCACCTTCCGTCCATTTCGTTTGGCGCCGCTGACCGCGAGGCGCAGCATCTCCAACATACCCGGATCGCGTTCGTCAAAATCAAAGGCGACGATTTCGGAATCGCGATCCACGCCAAGCGTGAGCTGGGTTAGGTCGTTCGAGCCGATCGAGAAGCCGTCGAAGACCTTGGCGAAAGCGTCCACTTGGATGACGTTGTTGGGGATCTCGCACATTACGTAAATCTCAAGTCCGTTCTGCCCGCGGGCGAGGCCGTTGCGCGCCATCGCCGACAAGACCTGTTCGGCTTCCGCGACCCGCCGGCAGAAGGGCACCATTATGATAAGATTGGTGAGCCCCATAACGTTGCGCACCCGCCGCAGCGCCTCGCATTCGAGCGCGAATCCGTCCGCATAGGCAGGGTGCGCATAGCGTGAGGCGCCCCGGAAGCCGAGCATCGGATTGGCTTCGCGCGGCTCGAAAGCGGCGCCGCCTATCAGTTCCGCATATTCGTTGGTCTTGAAATCGGACAGACGGATGATCACGGGCTTCGGATAAAACGCGGCTGCGATCGTGCCGGCGCCCTCGGCGAGGTTGCGGACGAAATATTCACGCGGAGAGGAGAAGCCGCGAGCGCGCTCTTCGATGCGCGCCCGGTCTTCCTGGGCAATGCGCTCTGGATGCACGAGCGCCATCGGATGAACGCCGATATATTCATTGATAATGAACTCCATCCGCGCCAGCCCCACGCCCGCGTTAGGCATCATCGCCGTGCGGAACGCCAGATCCGGATCGCCGAGATTGACCATGATGTGCGTCCTTGGCAGGACAAGGCCGGCGGTGTCCACCCGAGTGATTTCGAACGGAATTTCGCCGTCGTAGACGGTTCCAGCCTCTCCGCCGGCGCAGGAGATCGTGACGAGCGCACCCGTCTTCAGAACCGCCGTCGCCGTTTCGGTGCCGACCACCGCCGGCACACCGAGTTCGCGGGCAACGATGGCCGCGTGACAGGTGCGCCCGCCGTGATCCGTGACAATGGCGCCGGCGGTCTTCATCACCGGCTCCCAATCCGGGCTTGTCGAGCGGGCAACCAGCACCTCGCCGGGCCGGAATGTCTTGAGGTCTTCCGCCGCCTCGATGACGCGAACGACCCCAACGCCGATTTTCTCGCCGACCGCCTTTCCGGTTACGAGCACGGCACCGCTGCCTTTGAGCGCATAGGTTTCAAGCAGGTTTGCGGATTTCTGCGAAGCGACGGTTTCGGGGCGGGCCTGAACGATGTAAAGCAGGCCGTCTTCGGCGTCTTTTGCCCACTCGATATCCATCGGCATGGGATGACCGGCGCGCATCGAGTAGTGCGCCTCGATTTTCAGGGCGTAGTCCGCAAGGGTCAGCGCCTCTTCATCGGTCAAGCAGAATTGCGACTGTTTCTCCGGCGGGGTCGCTTCATTTTGGGTCGTCGAGCCCGTGTGGCCTTTGGCAAGCGTCATGGTAAGCTGCTTCTGACCGAGGGTCCGCCGCAAAACGCTACGGAAACCTGCGCGAAACGTTTGCTTGTGAACGTAAAATTCGTCGGGATCGACTGTGCCCTGCACGATGTTCTCGCCAAGGCCGTAGGAGCCCGTGACGAGGACGATGCCGGGAAAGCCGGACTCGGTATCGAGCGTGAAAATCACCCCGCTGGCCGCACGGTCCGAGCGAACCATCTTCATCACGCCAACCGATAGCCCAACCTTGAAATGATCGAAGCCATTGTTGACGCGGTAGACTATCGCCCGGCCGGTGAAGAGGGAGGCAAAGCATAAGCGGCAGGCTTCGAAGAGGTCATCGGCCCCGCTGATATTGAGATAGCTCTCGTGCTGTCCCGCAAAGCTCGCCGACGGTAGATCCTCTGCTGTGGCCGAACTGCGAACCGCGACGGCAGCATTGGCGCCATATTGAGCTTCGAGCTTGCGGTAAGCCGCGGCAATCGTCTGGCGCATCGCCTCGCTTCCGGTCGCAGCATAGACGATCCGCCGCGCCTCCGCCGCGCGCTTGGCGAGAAGCTCGACATTGCTGAGGTCCAGATTGTCCATCTGCTCGTGCAACGCCGTCCAGACACCTGGCGCTTTCACGGCATCGTAATAAGCGCGAACGGTGAGCGCGAAGCCGTTGGGTACGCGAACGCCTTCCGAAGCCATTTCGCGAAACATTTCGCCAAGGGAAGCGTTCTTCCCTCCCACCGCAGGCACGTCTTCCAGGCGAATGCTCTCGAACCACCGGACTGAATCGGAAAGATCACTCATCGCGGTCGACTCCCAATGCTCAGATGGAGACTAGAGGCTCTTCGCGTTCAACCTGCATTGATCTGCATCAGCCTCGCGCTGGGTCATGATATCGTGATCCATGTTGATTGTTCTAGCCGGCCGGCGCGGGAGGCGCAGATAAGGGAGCGGTGCAAATGGAAAGCGATGCCAAGGGAAAGGGCACAAGCGGCTAAAATCGCGAGGCCGAAAGTATCGATGCGCCGGAGAGGGGCGGACTGCCTCGTAGTAGCGCTGAAGGCCCTGTAATGGGGCTGGAGCGAAGGGGGCGGGTCATCGGCGTCGGGCCGGGCCAACTGGCAAAAGGAAGAGCCTGACGGCCAACGGAAGGCGGCAGCCTTCGATGGATGGCGCGAGCCGGATGATGCGAGAGTATCAAGTCCGGATCTGTGAGGGGCTCGGGGTGAAATTCCCTGGGCCTACTCGGCGGCCTCGGACAGAAGCAACGGCTGCGTTAGGCGCCGGGAAATTTCCCAATCTGGCCCATCGCATCATCCGCCCATCGTCAGCTTCCGGAGTTATGCGGTCTCAACGCTTCGGCGCAATCCGTTGGCGGTGTAGCGCGACTGGCTGAGCCGGGGGGGGGGGAGTGCGCCCGCCTGACAAAGTGAATAGACGGCGCGCTCAAAGACGGGTAATTCTGCCCGCGGTGAGTAAGCTTGCCTGCCTTGACCTCAATCAACGTCTTGCAACCTAAAAGGATGGCATTTAGCGGCATGAGCACATCCCGGTTCGACGCGGTGATCATCGGTTCAGGCCTGGGGGGCCTTACGGCGGGCGCGCTGCTCGCGAAGGCCGGCCACAGCGTTTGCCTGATCGAACGCAATACAAGCCTTGGCGGCGCGGCTTCCTGCTACAAGGTTGGCCCGCTCACCATCGAGGCCGCGCTACACGAGACGGCCGACCCGCGCGATCCGCGCGAGGTGAAGCATGGCATCCTCAAGCGGCTCGATCTTCTCGACAAGATTACGTGGCTGCCCGTTGGCGGCCTGTTCACCGTCCAGGGCGGACCCGTCGGCGAGCCGTTCTCGCTCCCGCACGGTTTCGGGAACGCGCGCGATGCGCTCAGCGGGCGCTTTCCTGAATCCAAGGATCCTGTTGCGCGCGTTCTTGGCAAGATGGAGCGCCTGCACAACACCGTGGGGCGCCTCAACGCGGCGCGCGAGAACCGGTCGTTCGGCGGGCTTCTCGGCGCTTTCGCGAGCAGCTATCCGATCCTGTCGGGATGGCGCGCGTCGCTCGATGAGGTGCTCAATGCGGAGTTCGGCGCCAACGAAGCTGTGAAATTCGGGCTTGCCGCAAATCTTTCCTACTACTCTGCCGATCCGAAACGGCTTTGGTGGCTGTTCTTTGCCGTTGCGCAAGGCGGCTACCTGGGCTCCGGCGGGGTCTACATACAGGGCGGCTCGCGGCAGCTCAGCGTGAAGCTTGGCGGCGTCATCAAGCGGGCAGGCGGGACGGTGCTTCTTGGCACCGCGGTGACGTCCATCGAGGTGGACCGCAGCGGCGCGGTAACGGCGGTCGAGACCGCAGCCAAGGGCGAAAGGGCGTCGCAGCGCATTGAGGCGCGCGTTGTCCTCGCAAATGGAGCGCCGGACGCGATTGCCGGCATGCTGTCAGACGAGGCCAGCAGCCGTTTTGCCCCCGCTTTTGCCGGCCGGGCGCTTTCGACCTCGCTGTTCTCGGCGCATTTCGGGCTGAAGGCGAACCCGGCGCAATTCGGGCTCACAGCCTATTCGACGATCCTTTTGCCGTCATGGATAAGTGCGCTTGGCGATTTCCCGCAATCCACCGCGCTGCTCGGCGCGAACCCCAACGGCAAGCTGCCCGTTCTCGGAATCTGCAATTACGGCGCCGTCGAAGCCGGCCTCGACGAAGGCGGCCCGATCCTGGTCTCGGTTGTGGGCACCGACGACGTTTCGAACTGGCGCGGGCTTTCCAAAGACGGGGAAGCCGCCCGCCGCAACGCCTGGCTCGACGCAATCCTGGCTGAGCTTGAGCGGCATTATCCAGGCTTCGCCGGCGCCGTCGAGCAGAAAGTCCTCATGAGCGCCGCCTCGATGGAGCGCTATCTCGGCACGCCCAGCGGGGCGATTTACGGTTTCGATCCGGTGCCGCCAAGCTCTCCGGTTTGGCGGGGCATGCCGCGCTGCCCCAAAACGCCCATCGACGGCCTTTATCTCGCCTCGTCGTGGGGCGGCAGCGGCGGGTTCTCCGGCGCGATGGCCGCGGGCGCAGAGGCCGCAGGGCTTGCCATGGCAGCCTTGGCCAAGAAGCCCGGCTGAACGCGGGGGGCTTTGCCAGCTGCCTGCTGCAGGGCTTGGCCGCGCGTATAAAATGCCGCTTTGCCATTGCGCAGGAAGCTGCCTTCGGCGCAATTTTGGGCTTGCAGCCTACAAACACCCTATTGGCGAAGCGGGGTGTGGTTTCTTTTCCGGTCGCGCGCCTCAGCCAAACGCAGCTTTTGACATCGTGAATTACACGATTCATGTTGCGCTGTGATATGCGCGCCATAATGGTGGGCAAAGGAGGCCCCATGGATTCCACATATCACATCCTCGTCGTTGACGATCACAAAGAGATCCGCGATCTGCTCGCGAAGTTTCTCGTCAAGCACGGCATCCGGGTAACCACCGCGGCGGATGCGGCCGAAGCACGCCGTCACCTGAAAGCCGGGGCCTTCGATCTGATCGTTCTCGATATCATGATGCCCGGAGAGGATGGCCTGTCGCTGTGCAGATATTTGAGCGAAACCTCCTCGCCGCCGGTCATTCTCCTCACCGCGGTAGCCGAGGAGACCGATAGGATCATAGGACTTGAGGTCGGCGCAGACGACTACGTGACCAAGCCCTTCAATCCGAGGGAGCTGTTGGCGCGCATCCGTGCCGTGCTCCGCCGCGCTCACAGCATGCCGCCGAGCCGCGATGCGCCTCCTGGCGAAAGGCTCAAATTCGGCCGCTTCGTTTTCGATTCGGACCGGCGCGAGCTGATGGATGGCCGCGACGTCGTAACGCCCCTGTCCTACGGGGAATATTTGCTGCTTTCGGCATTCTTGCACCGGCCGAATATCGTGCTAACGCGCGACCAGCTGCTGGATATAACGCGGGGGCGTGCGGCCAACTTGTTCGACCGCAGCATCGACAATCAAGTGAGCCGTCTGCGGCGGAAGATAGAGGAAGACCCCAAGGATCCGAAGATCATTCAGACGATCTGGGGCGGGGGATATAAGTTTGTGGGTACGGTGGAGCGGGTGTGATGCGTTTCTTGCCCGCTAGCCTCAAGGGTCAGCTCATGCTGCTGACTTTGGTGGCGCTGCTTCTTTCGCAAGCAGCGAGCTTCCTTTTCATTTTGGACGATCAAAAGTCGAGAATGAAACACGAATGGTTCCGCAGCCTTCTCACGCGCATAGCAACTGTGAAGGACGTGGTCGAAACGACCCCCACAGAGTATCATTCCAAGATCATTAAGTCGGTCAACACACGGGCGCTTCGTTTTGCGATCGAGCCAAAACCGTCAACGAGCCAAAGCGAAGATCTGCTCAGCGAAAGCATGCAGCAGGAGATCGAAAGAGCTTTCGGAGAGCTTTCCGGTCAAGTTCAGCTGGCCTTCTTCACATCGCTCAGCGAAGAATCGCAGATCGAGCTGCTGTTCGGCGATTTATGGCGCGATACCAAGAGAACGCTGTTCAGCAAAAGCTCGCTCCTTCCTAAGCCGCCTGTGCGGCCTTCCTATGCTCATATTTCCGTTCCGCTTCAGTCCGGAGAATGGCTCAACGTTGTCGTAATGCCGCGCGGGCTCGCGCCGCCTGCGCCCCCTCTCTTGATACAATTTGCCACCATGGCGGCGATATCGACGCTTGGCATCGTTATAGTGCTCGGGCGCCTTACCCGGCCTTTGAAGGAGCTAGCGCGTGCCGCCTCCGCTTTGGGCCGCGGCGAGACCAGCGCGAAGCTGGACGAGAAAGGGCCGAGGGAAATCGTTGAGACGATTCATGCGTTCAACGAGATGCAAGAGCGGCTGACCACTTTCGTTCACGACCGCGCGAAAATGCTTGCGGCGCTCGGACACGACTTAAGGACGCCGATTACGAGCCTGCGGCTTCGCGCCGAATTCATCGAAGACGACGAGGTCAGGGAGCCGATTCTCCAGACCCTCGATGAAATGATTGAGATGGCCGAGTCGTCATTATCGTTCGCACGCGAGGAGGCAGCCCAGGAGGAAACGCGCCTTGTCGATGTGGGGGCGCTGACCGCAAGCGTGTGCGCCGATCTCGCCGATACCGGCCTTGCCGTAACCTGCGCCGATACCGGCAGTTTCGCAATCCGCTGCCGTCCCGTAGGCATGAAACGCGCCTTGCGGAACATTATTGAAAACGCGGTGGCCTATGGGGAGCGGGCGCGCGTATCCGCGCAATGCAAAGAGGGGTGCGCCTTGATCGTTGTCGATGACGACGGGCCCGGTATTCCGGAGCGCGATTTGGAAAAGGTCTTCAAGCCGTTCTTCCGTCTGGAGCAGTCGCGCAACAAAGACACCGGAGGCGTCGGTCTGGGTCTGGCCATCGCACGCTCGATCATTCGCAGCCAGGGCGGCGAAATCGCCTTGCAAAACCGCCCAGGCGGGGGCTTACGCGTTACCGTGTCGCTTGGCGGGGCCACGGTTCTCGATGGGCCGCAAGCTCCAAGCCCCGCAAGCCCGGGCGAATCCCTCGACCGGCCGCTGGGGGCAGCGTAGGCCACCGGCCTGGCCGTTCACATCCGTCATTGCGAGGGGCAACGCGCGCAAGCAATCCAGAAATTGCAAATGCAAGCGTAAACAGCAAGTTACGCTGGATCGCCACGGCGGCCGAGGCCGCCTCGCGATGACGCCCCCGTCCGATTAATCGCACGATGCTTTAAACGGCCTTCGCCTTCTCGCGAAGGATGTATTTTTGCACTTTACCCGTGGACGTTTTCGGCAGCTCCCCGAACACGACGAAGCGCGGCGCCTTGTAATGGGCGAGGTGCTGCCGGCAGTAGGCGACGATGTCGTCTACGGTGACGGTCTGGCCGGGCTTCAGTTCGACGAAGGCACAAGGAGTCTCGCCCCACTTAGCGTCCGGCTTGGCGACGACCGATGCGGCCTGCACGGCAGGATGCTTATAAAGCACGTCCTCAACCTCGATGGAGGAGATGTTCTCGCCGCCCGAGATGATGATGTCCTTCGAGCGGTCCTTGAGCTGGATATAGCCGTCCGGGTGCATCACACCGAGGTCTCCGGAGTGGAACCAGCCGCCGGCGAACGCTTCGGCGGTAGCCGCTGCATTTTTGAGATAACCTTTCATGACGACATTGCCGCGGAACATGACCTCGCCCAGGGTTGCGCCATCGGCCGGAACCGGCAGCATCGTCGCCGGGTCAATCACGTTCAGGTCTTCGAGGGGCACGTAGCGGACGCCTTGGCGGGCTTTTTTCTGCGCCTGGGCCGCGGCATCGAGCGCATTCCACTCCTGCTTCCACTCATTCACAACGGCCGGACCATAGACTTCGGTGAGGCCATATACATGGGTGACGTTGAAACCGGCCTCGCGCATTTCCGCGAGCACCGCTTCTGGCGGAGGAGCGCCAGCCGTGATGAATTCAACGCTGTGATCGAGCTTTCTTTTGACCTCTGCTGGTGCGTTGAGCAGCGTCGACATCACGATGGGTGCGCCGCAAAGATGGGTGATATCGTGCCCGGCGAGCGCGTTCCAGACCGAGTCCGGGCGGACATAGCGAAGGCAAATTTGAGTGCCCGCGACGACGGGGATTGTCCAGGGAAAGCACCAGCCGTCGCAATGAAACATCGGCAGCGTCCAGAGATAGCGCGGATGCTTGGCGATGCTCGCGGCAAGCGTGTTGCCGATGGCGAGCAGATAAGCGCCGCGATGGTGATAGATGGCGCCTTTGGGATTGCCGGTCGTACCGGAGGTATAGTTGAGCGTGATCGCATCCCACTCGTCATCCGGCATTTTCCAGGCGAACTCAGGATCGCCCGTCTTAAGGAACTCTTCGTAGTCCGTGTCCGAGAGGCGCGAGCCAAGGCCCGTGAAGACAGGGTCCGCATAGTCGACGATAACAGGGCGCCGGGTGGCCAGCTTCAGCGCCTCGCTAATGATCCCGGAGAATTCGGTATCGGTGATCAGCACCTTCGTCTCGGCGTGGTCGATCATAAACGCGATGTTGGCCGGGTCGAGCCTCGTATTCATCGAGTGAAGCACAGCGCCGGCCATGGGCACGCCGAACTTCGCGTCGAGCATAGCCGGGACGTTGGGCAGCATCGCGGAAACTGTGTCGCCTTTGCCGATCCCGATCTTTGTGAGCGCCGATCCCAAGCGGCGCGCACGCGTGTAAAACTCAGCATAGGTGAAGCTCAGCGCGCCGTGCACGACGGCTGGATGATCCGGATACACCTGAGCGGCGCGGGCAAGAAAGCCGAGCGGCGTTAACGGCTGATAATTGGCAGGATTTTTGTCGAGGTTTTGGGAGTAGGCATCGGTCATAGGCACCTTCCAAGTCAGTTTGAGCCGTTAAAAACATCGAAACCTGCGATTTAGGCAAGCTATAGGCCTCGATTGCCTTCTCTTGGAAGAAGACCGGTTAGCGCAGCGGGCAGACGCAAAAGGCGGCCATTCGCGGAGATCAGAACGCATTGCGCCTGCAGGCGGAAAATGGGTTGGCCTTCACGCAAGACCGTTTGGTTCAGAACGATGCTGGCTTTCGTAATCTCGCCAGAGCTTGTGTGAACTTCAAGGATCTCGTCGATGCGGGCCGGCTTCAGGAAATCGGCATGAATTCGCCTCACCGCAAACGCGCAACTCTCGCCCGCGAAGGCGCCGGCGGCAAGCTCGCGGTGGTGAATTCCAGCGAGGCGCAAATAATCGGACCGGCCCCGTTCGCACCAGCGCAAATAGGAGGTGTGATAGACGAGGCCCGAGAAGTCGGTGTCCTCGAAATAGACCCGCACAGGCAAGATGTGGCCGGCACCGCAAAGGCGGCCGGAAAGTCCGCTCCAAGGGGCTGTCTGGGATTGCTCGCTCATTTCGCTTCCTTAGCATGATCCTCAAAAGTGGACACCGGTTTTGCGATAAGGCTTGTCCTCGCGGAGGCGCATAGGCGTTGACTTAAGTCCTCCCCGTTGTGAGGTCCAGCCATGATCGAGCTTCCACCCCTTATCCTGTCCTTCTCCCCATGAGAGAAAGGACGCCAGAACGTGGCGCAGAGCGTGCAACGACGTCCCCTCTCCCGATGGGAGAGGGACAGGGTGAGGGGTGGAAGCTCGATCATGGCCGGAGCCGATAGCGGTTCGACGCGGCCGGCGTAAAGTGGCAGAAGCAATGTATAATGTATCTCTTTTTCAGGCGTCAGCGAGCCCGTCAAGCGGCACCGCCCAATAGCCCTGTGTTAAGTCCCCCGGAGCGGGCAGGGAAATGGCATCGCAAAGCAATACGCCCTCGATGCGAAAGAACGAGATCGTTGTTCGATAGGTGCCATTGACCGGATTTTCGGGAACTTGCAAAACGCTCCGGGTGACGGCGTTGACACAAGCGATCTCGCCGCTTGCAACGCTTCGCTGCACCTCCCCATCGTCAAGCATTTCGGATAGGACACCGCAGGCGAGGGGGACGAGGCTGCAGCCGATCCAATTCACTATTGAAGGGCGCTTGGCGATTGCCGGCTGGGAGAGAGCTTGAAGGTTTAGGTTTTCAAGGCGGCAAAGGGAGCGCGAGGCAGGGCAATGATGGACGGCTGCGCGCAAGACACCGGATATAGGGCTGGAAGGTTCCCGGTACAAATCCCTGAATTGTTTCTGCTGCGCTACGCTGGGCTTGTTTTCGCCGCCCTCCCATCGCGAAATAGTTTTCTGCGAAACGCTTAGCAAGCATCCCATTTCTTGCTGAGTGAGGCCGTGCTGACACCTGTATCGCTTTATAAGCAGTTCCCAAGCTGGTTGCATCGCGCCGGTCATCACAACTTGAAATGTTCGAGGATGCTTTTGCAAATGTTAGAGGTTGCCCTAACAATCTACTTTATGTGACTTGCATAGAAAGTCAAGAGTGCAGCCGAACGCTTCAACCTTTGGCAGGCTGGGAATTCAAAGGCCGCGCGAGTTTGCCTTACTCTCCTCATTTTGAAGCCTTGCTTTTAGCTGGCGGCGATCTCGTCCATGGGGACGGGCCAATAGCCCTGCTCCGCGCTTTCGTGATCGGGCACAGAAATAGAATCGCGGAACAATGTGCCATCGATGCGGAAAAAAGAGACCGTCGATCGCCACATGCCGATGGTGGCATGCTCGCGCGTCAGTAAAGAGCTCCTGGAGACAACGGTGATGCAAGCAATCTCCCCCTTAAAGATACTGCGCTGAAGCGCTCTATCCTCGAGCATTTGAGCCTGGACGCCGTAAACAATTCGAACGAGGTCTTGTCCAATCCAATTAACGATTGAGGGCCGCTTAGCGATTCTTGCCGGGGAGATGGCTTGGAGGTTTAAATTATGATGAAGGCAGAGAGCGCGCGACACGGGCGAGCTTCTAACGGCCACTTTCAGGACATCGTGAGACATGTCGTACGGCTTGTAGAGCAAATCCCTGAACTGCTTCTGCTGAGATAAGTTCGGTTTGTTTTCACCGCTCTCCCATCGCGATATCGTTTTCTGCGATACACCTAGCAATAGGCTCATGTCATGTTGACTGAGGCCGTACTGTATTCTATAGTGTTTAACAATACTATTCCATTCTGGATGCATCGCGTGGGTCGCAATTAACAAACTTCGTTATAAATATATCCGATCCTCGTAATAAAGTGAAGAGTTTATTGAATTGATAAGAACTATCCGCGCTGCGCCGGTACGGGAGGGCATTACCGGGCGCGCGGCCGGTGCCGGACCTGCGCGAGGCCTTGTTGGCGCGTTAACGGGCCAGATTGCGGCTCCAGCACGCCGTTGAGAGGGGGGCGGCTGAGATACTTATCCCCAGCGCTGAGATACTTATCCCCAGCTACGCATTCAATTTAAGGCCGGACATCTTTAGACGTACTTCTTGCCCAAATAGCCGGCTATGCAGTTTTTCCCTTAACCTGCACGGGCTGAGCGGCCGCTACATGACGAGGGAGGGCCAATGGCACAGGAGCAGCTTGCAGCGCTAAGACACTTCTTCGCAAGCGTTGAGCCGGGACTGCCTGAGATTGTGGACGTCATGTACGGCCGGATATTCCAGGCGCTTCCTGGGTCGGAGGCCCTTTTCAAAGGCGATCTGCAAGAGCAAAAGCAGCGTTACACGCATATGCTTCAAAGCATCGTTCAACTCACGCGTTCGCGCCATCTCTGGCCCATACTCATCGATAAGGGAAGGCCGGCGCTTCCGGTGCTGAACGATCTCAAAAGCCTTCATGCAAAAGCAGGCGTGACGCCTGAGCATTTCGGGGTCATGAAGACCGCACTGATGCAAGCTTGCGGGGAGATTGCGCCCGCAGAGTTCACCCCTGCAGCCGCGGAGGCGCTCGCCTTCGTCTTCGATGTTCTTGCGCACTCTCTGACGATCTCCGATAGCGCAGCCGTTGCACTTGCCCGCAAGAACCTGCCACCCGCCGCGAACGATGGGGCGGCGTTGCAGAACCTGGGCAGATTCTTCGGCTATGAGGACGCCGATACGGGCGATAGGTAGGCGCCCGTATCGATGAGACCAAAAACTGCACGAGAGGTGAGCGGCATGCGCGACGACCCCTTCCCCGGCCGCAGGCCGCCCAAAATGATCGAGGTTCCAGCGCATGGTCCTGCGAAGACCGAAGTGCCGGGTGCATCGGACGTGCTGATGCCTTTCGAGCCGCGCAGCCAGGAGGCCGAGGCCGTGAGGGGCGCGTTGAGCTTTCTCTTCACTCTGATCTCTCTCTACGGCGAATTGGTTGAGGCTAGTCCAGCGCCCGATGGAGATGCAGGAGATTGCGGCTGCAAGCTCAATTAGCGCCTGTCCTATATAAGCGGATTCCGATCTACCAGGCCAGACTCTAATACTGCGTTCGAGGTAAACGGAAATGGCCGGGACGTGCCCGGCCATTTTTGATTGAAGTTGAGCCTAGCTCTTAGCGATGCGCCAGAACCGCCAGGAGCAAGAGCGCGACGATGTTCGTAATCTTGATCATGGGATTGATGGCGGGGCCGGCCGTGTCCTTGTACGGATCGCCGACGGTGTCGCCCGTAACCGACGCCTTGTGCGCTTCCGAGCCCTTCATGTGACGGTGACCGTCCTTGTCGACAAAGCCGTCCTCGAAGGACTTTTTGGCATTGTCCCAAGCGCCGCCGCCCGATGTCATGGAGATCGCAACGAAAAGTCCGGTGACGATCACGCCGAGCAGGAGCGCGCCAACCGCGGCGAAGGCAGCCGATTTTCCGGCAACCGCATCGATGACCGCAAATACGACGATCGGCGAGAGGACCGGCAGAAGGGATGGAACGATCATCTCCTTGATTGCCGCCTTGGTCAGCATATCCACGGCTGCGCCGTAATCCGGCTTCTCCGTGCCCGCCATGATGCCAGGCTTGGCGCGGAACTGCCGGCGGACTTCCTCAACGATGGAGCCGGCGGCGCGCCCGACGGCCGTCATGCCCATCGCGGCGAAGAGATAGGGCAGGAGACCGCCGAAGAGCAGGCCGACCACCACATAGGGGTTCGAAAGCGAGAAGTCGACGTGGACGCCCTCGAAGTAATGGAACTGGTCGGAATGCGCCGTGAAGTATTTCAGGTCCTCGGTGTAGGCGGCGAACAGCACGAGCGCGCCAAGGCCGGCCGAGCCGATGGCATAGCCCTTGGTCACAGCTTTGGTCGTGTTGCCGACCGCGTCGAGCGCGTCGGTGGTCTTACGGACGTCGGAGGGCAGATTGGCCATCTCGGCGATGCCGCCGGCGTTGTCCGTCACCGGGCCGAAGGCGTCGAGCGCCACGACCATGCCAGCGAGCGCCAGCATCGTGGTCACCGCGATCGCTATGCCGTATAGGCCGGCAAGGTTGAAGGTGGTCAGGATGCCCGCGATGATGACAAGAGCGGGAAGGGCGGTTGCTTCGAGCGAGACCGCGAGGCCCTGGATCACGTTC
>Ga0074046_10001361_pt1 | contig 22182 bp, 22 predicted proteins | sample BogForMeECP23OM3_FD_94441 | JGI IMG/M metagenome (GOLD analysis project Ga0074046, IMG submission 94441) | Bog forest soil microbial communities from Calvert Island, British Columbia, Canada - Bog Forest MetaG ECP23OM3 | ecosystem: Environmental > Terrestrial > Soil > Wetlands ...
GTTCTACACACTGGTTATCTGTGTGTTGATCGCCGGTTGAGACCCGGGCATATCCAACGTAATACACCATAAGTACCCTTTAGTGTGTAAAGTATATAAACTCACCTTAAACGTTCGTTTATGATTTATTTCCATTGGAAAAGTCTAGTATCCGGATGACAATATCCAGCTAGCTGAGGGTTTCAGATATGATATTAAAATCTGCTAAAATGTGCATTTTCTAAATAATTTTACAAGAGGAACTAGGCTCGCACGTCAGTGAGGGACTCATCACGGGTCGCTGGAATGGGGCACTTATATTTAAAGATTATGGTTCTGATAAGTTGGCGGTTGATCCACCTCGCATGAACGGTTGGTAATGCGTGGCGATTTGTGAAGTTCAAAAAAGGAGTCTATTGTGCCATTGTAAGACCGTGTGACCCGGATTATTTACTGTTTATCACTTGCTTAAATTCTTCTAATTTCATGGTGTCTGGTTTAAAAAACCCTGCTTCTTGTAACTTTGATGGAATCCGGTACTTAATCAGGTTCTTATCCGATGTTAAAAAATAGTTATCATGATACGCCATCGCATACGCCAGATGAGTCCTATCTGTTGGTTCACGAATCATCCGTGTATCAATATCTTCTTCTCCCATCTGAAAGCAGAGGATACGTACAAAATCGTTAGGGAAGTGAACTGCAATATTCCAATTATCAAGGAAGCGATTCAATGCCGAAATATAATCCATTTCATTTTCTTTTTCGTGCATCTGAGTAAACGCTTCACCTAAAACCGAAATCGATGTTCGAATCTCATATCCAGCGTTTAGAGCATGTTCCAAAGTTACCTCTAGTTTGGGTTGCTCGAAACACTGAAAGAAAATAGGAGTATCGAGAAAAATGTATTGATTCATGCGATGATCGCATTAAGGCGTTTCATCGTTGCACGGTATTCTTCTTCACCGATTGCAGATGATATCTTTCCTTTGGTCACTGAGCCCCCATAAGGAAGCATCCCACGTTGGTAAGGTTTACCAATTACTTCCTCCGGGTTGAACTTTTTAGCCATATCTAGCATCCACTCCTTTGTTCTGATTATCCTATACGATATACAAGGATATTAAATGCTAACATGCTCATTATACGTTTTGCTCCACAACGTCAATGAATGACATGCAACCATTCCACTATTTCTTTCGATTTACTAGAACTTAGAACATTGTATTTGATATGGATCTCTTGGGAATATGCCAGTTAGGATTCTTACATCTAATGCACACTTACCTAAAAATAGGAGCTTGTTCTTTTCTGACGGTTTGCTTCTTCTGGTTGTGGGATATGTCAGTGTCCCGGTCTGGTCCATCCCGGATTTTTGCCGCTGTTGTGTAAGCAAGTGATGCTTTCTTCTCACATCTAACGAGCCGTTCTTTTACCTCATGGACCTCTTTAAGTGCTTCCAGTCCATTAAGCCCCCCAGATAGTGCCTGGAAGAGCTCAGTTACCTCACGAAGCGAAACCTTACGCCGATCTATTATCTCTATCCGAGCGTTGTAGCCATGCTGATACGCTTTCAGGAATAGACCCTCGATGATCTCAAGGGAATAACTATAGTCTAAACGATGCGTGATGCTGTCAATATTGAGCTCCAATGATACACAATTCCATATCTGACCATCCGTCATATAATCCCGAAGTGTACGGAGGATCATAAGGACTGCATCAGGATTCAATGGGGGTGCACCTTTGGCCGAGATGCGGATCTCCTCAGTACCGTTCTGATAATCTACCCATGTGACCAGCTGCCCTGTTGGAAGGGTCCATGGACATGGCGGTCCATGCGGTACCGGGATGCTGGAATTTTGGTTGTCACTTTCAGGTTCTTTTTCTGGATCTAATGCTGGATTTGATAATGACAGGACCCCCCCCTGTGCCCCCTTTGTGACAAATACCATGTTCTCTGCTTTCCAGTTACCGGACTGCGCTAATGCCCTTAAACTATCCTCTTCCTTGTCAGGAGCATACCTATATAATCCGTGTGCAATCTTTCGTACGGGTCCCGATCCTTTTCCCGTCTTGGAAAGTCTCAATGCAGCCTGCGTAACTGCATTGGGTTTTGAATGAGTGATCTGGACCAGTTCACGCACCATGAAGTTACGGTTCGGTTCTGATCGTAAAATCTCTACAATCCATTGTGATAGTGACAGTAACTTTGACTCATTATTCCTTGACACATTCCTGTCATTTTCATTGTCACTTTGGGGTGAAGCGGATGAAATGAGGAGCGGGGCCTCCATACCTCATCCCTTCGCGGTATGGGCGTTCTCATTGCTCTGCGCTCCCGCCATCTGACATGGCATGCCTTCGATCGTCATTTCTCGCAATCTTACCATCTCGCGGCAAGCTGCCTGCATCCGGGGTGGGAGTCCTGCATACGTAGATGCTGACATTTCCCCAAGGAAGATAACGGCGGTTTTTTGACTATCCACATCAAAGAATCTTACTGGGGTGGCGTGAGGGGCCTGCAAAGCGCTCATCGTCCACTCCCAAGATTCTTTTTCGGATTTCGATACACTTCAGTCAGGATCTTTTCAACGACTCTGCATCGCGGGACTTCCCCTCGTTCGCGGTCGATTTTTTCAAGAAGATCCGGTTCAAGATTTATGCAAACTTGTTTTTTCATTGGGGTTGCGCCTCCGTATATTAGTAAGATGGATAAATTAATTAACTCTTACAAAAAACACTCTAATGAGTGTTATAAGGACGGAGTTTAAATGAAATCTAAAAAAGAGATCGAGAAACCGCTTCCAATTGATATAGTATACTGGAAATTTCTTGAAACCCGAAGAGGAGATGGAAAAAATTACACAAAACACATTGTGAAAATTCTGTTAGATTGTCGAAAAAATGATAAATGGCATAACGGGTGGGTACGAGCACGAGAACTAAAATCCCAAATAAATTGCCCCGAATCAACCCTTTTCAGACTACTTGGAGCCCTTCGTGAATACAAGATTGTTGAGAAACGTGATAGGCCTAAGCACAAACTAACTGATTATCGACTTTCCGAAGATTACCCGGAATTCTATTTTTGGACCGATGAGGAGATTTGGGCAGATTATCGCCGGAAGAGCGATGAACTCATAAAAGTTGGACTTGAGTTAACCCGTGCAAAACGTGTTCTTAGTCAACATGATCTTTTAGAGGAATACGAAGAATTGAACAAGAGAATAAAAAAGCAAATTAAAAACGGACCTCCTGTAATCAAATCATTATGCCCAGTGTTACCGGGGGATATTGGCAACAAAGCATAATCTAATTCTTCATCTTCTCCGCGATCTCGGATGCCCGGACAAGCTGCGCGATCTCACGCTGCATCTTCTCGATCGCTGTCTGTTGTCCTTCCATTGATTTCAGTTTCCCTTCGAGCTCTTCGTTGCGGCGTTCCAATTCTGATAGTTTCCCGGTCTGGATCCGGTGATCCGCCCGCGTGATATATAGGGCTGCTTCTCCCGAATGGAACGCCTTCCGGATATCCTCATCCGTCAGCCGTACATACGAGCCGGTCAAATACCCCGTGTGTCTCATGATCCGTTCGACAATATCCAAATCCATTGTCTTTACAGCATGGGTGCGGAAGTACTTCCTGCATGAATGGGGCGTGACCCTGCCCCGATACGTACCCTTCTCACCATCAACTTTCCGGTATAGGCGGCGAAACATGGCGTTCAAGGCGGTATATCCACTGGCGAACAGGCGATCATCGTGTTCGGGGCGGGCCGGTGAAATCTCGTGTTTGGCGAATACATCCGCGTGGATATCGGAAAGTCGTATGAACTCGTCGCGGTTCTTCAACCAGATATCGAGATACTCCCGGGCCTCTGCCGTCAGATACACTTTACCGCCGTGCCCGTTCTTGGCGATCTTGCCGGGGATCGTGATCGTGTCTCCCTTAACATCCGAGAGTAGAAGCATGGACGCCTCGCCTGCCCTCATACCCGTTGAGATCAACACCGAAATAAACGCCCGCCCGCGTTCGTCTGTAATATCCATCATCTTCTGAAGGGTTTCCGGTTCGAGCGGTTTATCCTCCGGCTCTGTGTGCCTGCGGGCGTTTAAAACTTTCATTTCCATGCCTTTGAACTGTACTCCATTCTCGGTGAAGTACGCCCGGAGAATGGCAAGCCGCTGCCGGACCGTCTGGCCGGAATATCCTTTCAACGACCCCGCATATTTAATTAAGTTCTCTGACGATAGGTGATCATGGATCTCATCCACGGGCACATGCAGGAACTTTCCGAACGACTCAAAGATCAGCCGGTACGATCGGATTGTCCCGGGAGCGCGATCCGCAGATTTCATCATATCCAGATATTCCTGCACCGAGTACATGGTCTTACGTTCCCGCTTAAATGGCTTAACTCTATCCATTATGGTGGAGTGTTATGAATATTACTGCACTCCGGCCAAGGTTCATCGGGTACCTTGAACCGGTAGCAGATGTTTTTGTACGCCTCGGGATCACCCCCAACCAGATCTCCCTGATGGCGCTGCTTGCCGGTATAGCCTGTGCAGTCCTCTTCTTCATGCACCAGTTCCTGACGGGAGCGCTCCTCCTCCTGCTCTCGGCAGTCTTCGATCTCGTGGATGGCAGCGTGGCCCGGAAGACCGGTGCCCACACCAACTTCGGGGCGGTCTTTGACTGGATTGTCGATAAATACGTGGACGGGCTTGCACTCCTTGGTATCGGGCTTGGCGGGGTCCAGGTCATCAGCCAGTTCCTGCCGGTCCCGGCAGTCGCGGATTTCGGCGTTGTTGCATTTGCCATCATCGGGTCCCTGATGAACACGTTCATCAAGCCCGTGGTCTATGCTGAAATCGGGTACCGGGAAAAAGTGGAAGGGAAGATCGACGACCCGCTCGAAGGCGTAGGTTTTTTCGGCAGGCCGGAGACGTTTGTTGTCCTGATCCTCGGCGGTCTCTGCAACGTAATCTGGGTCTCAGTCATCATCATCGCAGTCTGCACCAACCTTTCGGCAATACAGCGGATCATCTACCTTTATAGAACGCTTTCCTGATCTCGCCGTACCAGAACTGGTTCAGGTCATCCGCGGACTGACCGGGTTCCGGGATGAACACAAAGAGGCTCCAGGCAAATACCCGGGAAGATGATCGGCGTCACTTCTGCAGTGCCGGCGTATCTGTACCTTTACCGAACGCTTTCCTGATCTCGCCGTAATAGAGCTGGTACAGGTCATCCGCGAACTGCCCGAGTTCCGGGATGAGTGTAAAGAGGCTGTACGCGATGACGATCAGGATAAGGAGTGCCGTCAGTTCGGCGATCACGTTATGCGCCCAGAAGAAACTCTCGTACCCCGGCTCGCCGTTGCCTGCAAAATCCCTGAAATACGGGAACCACTGGTCGGTGTAGGCCATGATGACAAAGACGTTGCGCAGGAGATTGAGGAAGTAGATCGTCGGCGCAATGATCAGGAATGCCCAGACCTTCTGGCGCAGGGTTGTCGGGACCGCCGCGGCGACCCCGAGAAGGATCGCGATACTCTGGATGCCGGTGCACCCGAGAATGATCTGGACGCTGTACCCGTTCCGGGTAATGGTATCGAGCAGCTGGCCTCCGCAGGCAGAGGGGGCCATCACCAGCTGGGTTGCGGGGTCCATGCAGGTCAGGGTAACCGCAAAATTCAGGAGGCCAAGGATCCAGAGGATCTGGTTTACGACAAGCGAGATCAACTGGTTGCCGAGCCATGCGAAGAGCGGGATCTCGGCAAACCCGAACGGCGCATAGATGAGGAAGGCGACTGCTGCTGCCCGTGAGAGGTGGAGCACCCGCTCGTCCCCGGCAAGGAGATATTTTGCCGTGACTGCAAGGAACGGGACGGAGAGCGCTGCAATGATGGGATACATGAAATTGTCTTCTTTGAAAAATTCCGGCAGCATCGCAAAGAGGGTGAGGACGATGAAGATCCAGCCCGCGATTGCGGCATACCTGCGGTGAGGACCCGGAATGAGGAACGCCAGAAATCCGGCGCAGGAAAGCAGGACCAGGTACTCGATCATTGTACAATTATCCACCCGATACCAAAAAAAGGATTCTGCCGTGCAGGCTTTGCACCTAAAGTCACCTTTTGACCCGACTTTAAGTGCAGGCAACAGACTTTAGGTGCAAAAAAGAAATTTGAAATTATGGTCTATCAGGTGGTTCGGGATATATATCACTTTCAATAAAATCTGCTTTTACCATTATATCAGGTAATGAAGGTGATTGCATTCGCAACATTCCCCAAATAAAGGGCAAGCATGACACATTACAAATGAGCAGAATTAAACCAATAAGGTATAGAATGGTTACAATATCTAAAAGCGTTCCAATTCCATATATCCAGTAAACTAAAATTAAAAAATTTGTCATTACAAAAGTTGCTGCATTAAGTATCACCAATAATGTAATCCCTCTTTGAAATGAACTCAATTTAGAGGGAGTCGGCTTAATAGGATAATTAGATTCTAAATTGAAAAAATCCCTATAATAATAAGAACGGGTGTAATCAGAAATAGAATCTGATATCGCTTTTGTTATCAAAGCTCCAGCAGTATATACCAAACCTGCTGCAGCAATACTAGCAATAAATAAAAATTGTGTAAAATTTACAATAGAGCCAAACAACATATCTGTCATTGCGTTTTTTTACGATAAAATCCAATGTAAAATATCTTATAGAAAAGAAAATCTAAACTTTTAAGAAACTCGGCGATATCCCGTTCTCGTACATTTCATGGATTACTACTGTGAGATTGTAAGCGATGATTTTCGCCAGAAGTTCATTCACCTGTGCGACATGGTTCTTCGATTTCAACGTCTCCCCGAACTTCCGCTTAATCGCCGCATTTGTCGCTTCCACATTACTGCGCTTGTGGTAGTGCTCCATAAATTCATCCTTGTTTAGTTGGAAGTAGTGAAACATCTTGCTCCAGAGAGGGGAGCCACGAGTGTATCCGGTTGCGTTCTTCCTGAATGGGATGTAAGCTACTCCACCGACTTTACCAACCGCTTCAAGGTTGTCACGGGATGAGTAAGCCTTGTCTGCGGAGATTTCACGGATGTTGAAATTTTCCGAGATGTTTTTCACAAGTGGTGCGAATTGTGGGGAATCGTTTCCATTCCCGTCAGTTATCTCTATTGATGTTACGATGTTGGTTTTTACACCAGTTGCCATATGAGCCTTAACCCACCGGTGTTCTTTCTTCCGTCCGTGCTTTGTCGCGCAATATTCGTTAAAGGTCGTTGTTCTGAATCCTGTAGAATCAATTGCGAAGTCAGTTTCAATTCCCGCAACAGGCAACGCCGACAGTGTAACCAGTTCGTGAAGGATTGGTGTGATTTCGGGATCGTTGAAGAGTTTTGATGGTGCGTTGAAGTGTGGCGCGTGGTCGATTTGTGAACGCTCTACTGCATGTTGGAAGAGACTTTGTGCTCTCCGGCTGGATAACTGCGAGTATACTTTCTGAATGCCGCAGAACAGTGATTCGGAAAGAGGCAAACGCGGCCTGCCTATTGTCTGTTCAGGTTCGGGAATTGACCTTACCAAGTCCTTGAGGAGAGCGTCGAATATTTTGATCTCTTCGGTCTGTGCGGCATTGTACGCGCTCCACGCCTGAGAGTATGTCAGATGTACCTTTTCGGTAACTGTGCCTTCGGGAGTGTCTCTCTGCACTTCGAGATAAAACCGTGTTGCCAGAATGTGTTTACACGGGACACCACGCTTAAGGAAGTCGGGGCATGTGCAGGTCATCCCTTCCGGGGTTGCTTTGACTTCATAGAAGCCTTTTCCGGATTGAGATTTTACCTTGAATGAATTATTATCGACTTTCTGGATTTGACCGTTCTTTTCAACAATTGCTTTTCCGCGCTCTTCTCGTGTTGTTGTCAGGAGTTCGTAAGTTGGTTTCATTGTATCTCACCTATTTGTTTACTTGTTAATTACCTATAAGTTGTATAAGTATAAATAACTTATTGCCAATTAAAAAGGCAACAACATTTAAATAAAAAGGGAACACATAGTAAATACATGGCTAAAAATGCAAGAGCAGATGAATCTATTTTGCACCCGGCAACAACCAATAGTATCTCACTGAGAACGACGATACCGAGTTATATTGTGGCGAAATTGGAATTATCGAAGGGGCACCGATTCAGATGGTGTATTGAAAGCGAAGGGTTGAAGATTGAGATTATGAGGGATTGAAAAGTGAGACTTAAGTCCCCCCTTGTTTTGCCACGGTTTTTTCCGCATCTTCCCGTTCTGGGGGACTCTTAATAAAATCCCGAATATTACTGGGAAGCCCCACTCGCATAAAAAATCTCGCGAAATTTTGGGCTAATTGTTCCCGATATGGGGGTAATAATCTAAGACGTTTATTATATTTTTTTGAATGACTTTCTAAATATTCAATCGGAACACTAAAAGTATTTCTAAAATCAACAATTAGAAAACCACAAGCAAAATTTTCAATTTCACATTTATCTAGCAAATGAAAACTTATTACAGTTGCATCCACAAGCGCTTGTTTGGCTTCTGATTTGCCATAATATGGATTATCTTTTACGAATTCAGAATAGGGCTTAAAGGGACAAACCATTACAGTTTTAATTTTTTTATTCTCTAAATCACAAGATTGGCTTAATATAATAACATTCAAGATAAGAACGGAGACATTAATATCATCCCCTTCAGAAAATTTGGGGAGAAAAATTGGCAAATCCTTAATAAAATCTCCTTGCTGAAGATTTTCCGTCGCGGCAGATACAGAATACCACGGATATGTCATTTATTTCCTCATTCATCGCAAAAAGATTGAGAATCTTCACCAAAAGAGATTCCTTTTGTTATACTTGTAATTTTTAACTTTACTTGTTTTACTGGGTTGGGGAGGAAATCTGATGTATTATCAATGGTATAAAAATTTTCAGAGAATACAATCTCATTTTTAGGCTCAATTTGCAATAGTACCGGAGACAATTCTGTTTTTATTTGACGGGGATTTGTATGGTAATCCGCTATTTTCTTAATCCCCCTAGTCGAATCTTGATTGTGTTTTAAAGCGAATTCTATTGGATTTGAACCAGAAAAGGGTAAATTAATCCCCATTGAAGATCCTGACATAAATACTCTAGATGACTTAGCTATTTGTGATATATTGGAACGACCTATAAGGACTCTATCACGTCTGCAATTATCTTGCTGAAGTGCTCGTAAATGACTCATATAATGTCACGTGATTCTATTTTTCTATCGGCTTTTCTGAGGGTCTGTCTACATTCCTTCTAGATTTTAAACCAAATTTTGTGCTGAGGAAGTGCATTCTCTTTAAGGCTGAGTATAATTTGTTAGTATCATTTTTATAAGATTCTGATACTGTCTTAAGACCCGTTTTTATTTCATCCATCAACTCTGATACATCTTTTTCATTGAGCTCATATTCTTCTTGTACCATTCCGATATGCAAAAATATACTCTCTAACATTTCCGATACGAATAATTCATTTTCACAATCAGCCATAGCACAAAATGTCGATAGATCTATACATTTTCTATAACAACCATTCACATTTTTGATATGAAGGTTACTGGAAATCAATTCCATATTTTCTTTAAACACTTCTTCTACTTCTTTCATATTCTTACAGAGCCCCTCTGGATTATTGTTATCACCGTCCATATAGCAAGACAGACAACATAAAGATTCCTCAATTATCGTACGACAGTTAGCAGACACAATCCTCCCTCTTTGTAACTGATTGCAGTCGTTTTTTCATTTTAAGAAATTTTGACTTTAGGTGCAAGTCTCGTACTTTAGGTGCAGAACTGGGTTTGGGTGCAAAGCCTGCCGTGCATATTGATGTCCCCATCGTTACCCTGGTACAAACCCGGAAAAAAGCGTGATTCCCGCACATTTCAGGAATACTGCCATAATATCCGTAAATCCGGTTACAGCCCTGATAAGAGGGTTAATCTTCTAGCATCACGCATACTATACCGATGTTCTGCCCTGAATGTAAGACGATGATGATCTCTTCCGGGGGTCAGCTCAAGTGCCGCAAATGCGGGTACATACGTAAGATTGAAGTAACTGACCAGATGAAGACGCAGAAGATGCGCACGGAAAATGAGATCACGATCGTGGATGATGAGGACGACAAAATAAAGACCATGCCCACCATCCAGATCAAGTGCCCGAAGTGCGAGAACAATCTCGCGATCTGGTGGCTGCGCCAGCTCCGGGCTGCGGACGAGAGCGAGGTCCGGTTCTTCCGCTGCACCGAATGCGGTCACACCTGGCGGCAGTACGACTAGGCACCAACCATACGAATATCTCCATTTTTTCAGAAATCCCATCAATTGTTTTGCCCGATGTTGTTTTCAATCAAAACAGCGTCCTGTTACCCGGAATCCTTTGATGTATGTATCCGGGATATCCGGCGCTAAAGGTTCCGGCACGGGGATGATCCGGTGGCCAGGATATCAACCGTAGCTGGTGACGGCCGTGCAGTCCGTGCAGTTTGCAGTTATATGCTGAATAAGGGAGGACGACTGAGGTAACCGGTCCTGACACCGGAACTACCAGGCCATCGCGGTCCTGCCGGCAGCTCTCATTCCCTCAAAGCCAGGTTTTTTCTTTCGGGAAGGGGTAAATCCCTGTCGGGAAATTCTCCCCTCCGGTGTGTTGGTGTAAAAACGAACCGGAATATATTTCACTACAGCATTTTCAATCTACACAGAGCAGATCATGGATGAAGTAAAAATATGCCCGCAATGCGAACGGTGTACTGATCCCGATCAGGAAAATTGTCCCTATTGCGGTAGTGCCTTTACGAAATCCATTCCCGAAACGAAAATGCAACAGGCTTCAGTCCGGGACCAAAACCGCGATTCCGGTCAGAAGCAGGATACGGGTAACGGGTCCGTCCTCCTCTCTACAAGTCCGGAGAGGGCCAGTTTTTTCTTCAGATATCTGATGGCCCTTTCTCCGATCGTGTTAGTGATAGTCTGTGTTTTTGTACGAATGATCCTCGAGCGGATGTTCCAGATCGGGTCGTCGTCGTTTATTTCTGTAGTACCGGCTATGATGTCCGGCTATACGACCGGCCCTCTCAACACGTATGCTTCGCCAATAACCTATGCTACAAGTCTCACCATCCTGATGATCGCCCCTGTGGGCATCTTCATTTTTTTCGCATCGGTGGGATGGTCGATGCGGTTGACCGGGTTGTGGATAAGTACCTCGCTGGCACTTGGCCTGAGCGGCGTGGCCGGGATGATCATGACAGGTCTGGCCGGGGTCTCACCGGCATCGGGTAATTACCTGCTCCTCCTCCTGCAGTGGATAGAATTCCTTGTCCAGCCGTTCTGTTTTGTGGCAGCGGTTATCGTTATTCTCGCAACCGAAAAGTTCCGGCGGTCCATACGGTACACCATCACAAAGGAGGGGGTGTGGATACGGGGTGGTTTGCTTTCTGTGCAGGAGCACATGGTCCTGTACGGTCAGATCGGCAGGATCGTATTTGAGCAGGATTTCTTGGGAACCATGTTCAATTACGGGACGCTTATCCCACAAAGCATGACCCGGTGGGGCCAGGAAATGTCGTTCCGTGGTATCGGGGCGACAGGACAAGAAGACAATTTTGGTGCAGGGATCGGGTACGCAAAAGGCCGTGAGGAGGGATCACGGTATCCGCTTGACTGCCTGTACGGGATACGTGATCCAAAAAAGGCACAGGCAATTCTCACGGAACTGATCTGCAGGCACGATAAACGGGAAGATGAGCAGGTCTCCTACCTGAAAAAGAGTTACGAGACGGATGTGGCAAAAACGACACCTCGTGGATCCGGCATAAGAGTACCGGAATCGACGGTAGTTCCCGGACGCAGTATACCTGACGATGCCGGCAACGAACCTTCTGCGAGTACAGCTACCGCGGGGATGATGCCGGAATACCCGGAGGGTAAGGTAATCCGAGTACATGATGACGTGATCCCCACGACAACGATGAGTCCTGCCAGCGGCAATGTCCGGGAGATCCCGCCCCTGGTGAAGACCGAAACCCACCCCCCGCTGGGCATCCCTCCCGCTGAGTCGGTACTCGATCAGATCAAAAAGTTAGGAGAACTTAAAAATTCGGGGATCATTACGGAGGAGGAATTTACTGCGAAAAAAACAGAATTGCTCAAAAGGTTGTAACCGTTTCATTTTCCCCCTCGTTCTTCAACGATTTTTCTCACTCCGGTGAAAGAAGAAAAAAGTGCTCTGTAGAAAACCTCATAATCGCTGGACGCTCTTTGGGGCTTTGCCCCCGCCGCTATGGCATCCCCAAGTTGCGATGACGATGTATTACCTGCCATTTGACTCGGGTCATCGCACTGCGCCCCATCCCCCGCGGGGGACTGGTGGCGCAAGAGGAGGGCATCGTCTCTTCGAAAAAAATGATTTCTACAGAGCAGAAAAAAGAACCTTGGTTGAAATCCTTGTGTTGGAACATTCGAAAAAAATGATTTCTACAGAGCAGAAAAAAGAACCTTGGTTGAAATCCTTGTGTTGGAACAAATAGTAGTGGATTATATTTTTGAGAGGAGGGGACAGTGCCTGCCCTCTCACCGCCCCTTGAGCATTGCAAGCAGGAATTACCTGTTCGCGGTTGCCACAGCGGCTGAGGTGAAACACCCGATAGCATTCCTTTTTGTAATGCTTTCTCCAGAGCATTATCAGATTATATTCAAGGGAGGAGAGAACCGGGCCACAGCGAAGAACCTGAGGGTTCTTTGCATTACACCCCCACAAGGTCCGGTGATTCCCGGCCCCGCTCATTGCGGTGCCCGGGGAATTCCCTGTCCGGGAGTTATCGCATCCGGGGGTCACTCCAGCGGAGGGGGTGAAACCCCGGGAGTGGGACTATTTGTAACGATTTTACCAGCAGCATTTTTCAAACGATTATTCTCACTCTCGTACACGGAGAAAAAAAGAATACCGGAATATTTTACAGCAGTCCCGGTGCCTTGACACGGAACTTCTGCCAGAGCACGCGGCCCATGACCCGGTACGTGTAATCCAGTTCTTCGAAGCTGGGGATGCTGTGCTCCTTGAGCATGTCCCGGCCTATATTCATGGAATCCCCGCCGAGCAGCGTGGCAACGAGCCGGTTCTGCGTCATGGCGGAGAACTTAAGGATCTGTTTTGCGATCTGCTCTGAGGTGAGAACGAGGTTCGGGAACGTGATGATGAAGGCGATGTCCCAGAGGTCCTCGTGCCTGGCCAGCACCTCGAACGTCTTCTCGAACCGTTTCTCGGTCGCATCGCCGAGCAGGTCGATCGGGTTGCCCTTGTTCCAGAACTCGGGGAGGAACTCGTTCATCTCGTCGACCACGCTCGCGGGGAGGTCGACGATCTCGACACCGTACCGCTCTGCATAGTCGGAGGAGAGCACGGCAAACCCGCCGGCGTTCGTTATTACTACGGCCCGCTTGCCTTTCGGGTACCGCTTCGGGTGGGCGAGCATCTGGGCGGCAAGGAAGGCACCGGTGAGGGTGTGGACTACGATCACCCCGGATTTCCGGAACGCTTCCATGTAAACCTCGTAGGAACCGGAGAGTGAACCCGTGTGCGAAGCACTGGCGGCCTGGCCCCTGCGGGACGACCCGGCCTTGATCGCGATGACCGGTTTCACCTTGGCCACTTCGGAGACTACCTCCATGAAGCCCTTGCCGTCCGTGATCTGTTCGATGTAGAGGATGATCGCCTTGGTCTTCTCGTCCTTGCCCACGTACCGGATGTAATCGAGGAAGTCGAGGTCGGACTGGTTGCCCACGGAGATGACGTTCGAGAACCCGATGTTCTTTGCAAGGCTCCAGTCAACGACGGTGTTGATAATGGCCCCGCTCTGGGAGATGAACGCGATGTTGCCGGGCTTTGGCGACTGGTGGACATAGGTCGTATCGATACCCTTTGGGGGGATAATGACACCAAGACAGTTCGGCCCGATGATGCGGGTCCCGTGCCCTTTTGCAATGGCGAGGACGCGGTCTTCCAGTGCCTTGCCACCCTCGCCCATCTCCTTGAAACCGGCCGTGATGATCACGGCCATCGGGACGCCTTTTGCCCCGCACTCTTCGATAACTCCCGGGACGTGTATTGCAGGAACCGTGATGACGGCAAGGTCAACAGGCGCCGGGATTGCGGTGATGGTCGGGTATGCCTTGAGCCCCTGGATCTCGCTGCGCTTGTTGTTGACCGGGTAGAGCTGGCCGGGGAAGTGGAGGAGGTTGTGCATGACGGCATACCCCATCTTCGACGAGTCCTGGGACGCACCGATTACCGCAATCGAGCGGGGGTTGAAATATTCCATCGGGACCGGGGTCCGCACGGGCTTCTCAACGACCTTTATGTCATCATCGACGATGATACGTGCATCGACTGCGCAGGCACCCTTCTCGTACAGCCGGATCGGGTTGATATCGAATTCCACCACATGCTCGTTCTCTTCAAAGAAGCGGGCTACGTTGGTGATGATCCGGACAAGGTCCTCCTCGTCACGGGGCTTGGAGCCGCGGTACCCGGCAATGAGCGGGTAGGCATTGATCTCCTTGATCATCTGGCGGATCTCCTCTTCCGTGATGGGCAGGATGCGGAGCGTCACGTCCTTCATGAGCTCGACCATCGTCCCGCCCATGCCAAACGTGATCACCTTGCCAAATGCCGCATCGGTCCTGCCGCCGATGATCAGCTCGAGGCCGGGCTTGGCCTGCTGCTCAACGATCACGCCTTCGATGTGGGCCCCGGGATCGTAGGCCTTTGCGCCGTCAATGATCTTCGTGAATGCGCCAAGGGCTGCTTTCCTGCTGCCGATACCGACAATCACACCGCCGGCATCGCTCTTGTGTACGATCTGGGGCGAGATGATCTTCATGACGACCGGGCATCCCATGCGTTCACAGGCATGTGCTGCATCTTCTCCGCTCTTCACGATCTGGTATTCCGGTACAGGAAGATCGTACTTCCTGAGCATATCATATCCTTCTGCTTCACTCAACATTTTCTGGGTCAATGGTTCACCTCGAGTCTTGTGTTGTCCGTTCTCCTTGTGGAAAACGGGCTGCTGTGTTGGGAGAATGCGTGCAGAAGGGTTCTTGTGAACAAAACTCTTGCCCGCACATTGGTTTTTTTACAAATTGGGTATGTCATGATTTAAATTTGCTGTAATCCAGGAATCGCTCTCCGGCGTGAATTGGTGGCAGAAATGGGCAGATTTCCGCAATCAAAACCACAAAATTAATTAGAATTCATCATTATTGATAATGTAGATTAGAGGTACTCCATGGCAGAGAGCGCGGATCCAAAACCGGAAGTGAAGTACTATACGCCTGATCCCTCCTATCGCCAGAACAGCTGGATGGGGGATTACACCTGGGCCTATAATGAATTCTTAAAAGATCCCGAGGCGTTCTGGGCGAAGATCGCATCCAAACTCCACTGGTATGCACCCTGGGACAAGGTAAGGGAATGGAACTACCCGTACGCGCGATGGTTCGTGGGCGGCAAGACCAACATCACCTACAACTGCCTCGACCGGCACGTGCTCGGGAAGAACCGGAACAAGGTAGCGCTGATCTGGAAAGGCGAGACTGAAGAAGAGGAGCGGGTCTACACGTACCGCCAGCTCCTCCGGGAAGTGAACCGGTTTGCCAACGGGCTCAAGGAGCTCGGCGTAGGGAAAGGCGACCGGGTCTGCATCTATATGCCGGTGATCCCCGAACAGGTGATTGCAATGCTCGCCTGCGCCCGTATCGGGGCAGTGCACAGCGTTGTTTTCGGCGGCTACGGTGCCGCGGCACTCAACCAGCGGATCGTTGGTGCGGGCGCAAAAGTGGTGATCACGGCAGACATGGCCGTGCGAAGGGGCAAGTCGATCCCGCTCAAGCACGTAATCGAAGAGGCGATCATCAATGCCCCGATGGTGGAACACCTTATTGTCCTGCGCAGGGAGCTCGGGAGGCCGGTCGAGATCCATAGTGAGATGGAGCTGGACTTCTACGACGTTGTCCATGAAATGTCCCCGGACTGCCTTCCGGAAGTGATGGACTCCGAGGATCCGATGTTCATCCTCTATACGAGCGGCACAACAGGGGCACCCAAGGGGATCGTCCATACCTGCGGGGGATACATGGTTGGCGTCTATTACACCACAAAGTACATCTTCGACCTGAAAGAGAGCGATGTGTACTGGTGTACTGCCGATCCCGGCTGGATCACCGGGCATTCCTACGTAGTATACGGTCCGCTCTCTGTCGGGGGAACGATCCTGATCTCGGAGAACACGCCCGATTATCCCGATCCCGGGATCTGGTGGAAGATGGTCGAGGAGTACGGCGTGAGCATCCTCTACACCGCCCCGACTGCCATCCGCATGTTCATGAAACTGGGAGAGAAGTGGCCGGACAAGTACAACCTCAGCTCCCTGCGTATCCTCGGGTCCGTGGGAGAGCCGCTGAACCCGGAGGCATTCGAATGGTTCTACCATGTGATCGGCAAGGACAAGTGCCCGATCGTGGACACCTGGTGGCAGACCGAGACCGGCATGCACATGATCACGACCGTGCTCGGGGAACCCATGCGGCCCGGTTTCGCAGGCAAATCGATCCCCGGCGTTGTTGTTGACGTGGTGGACAAGGACGGGAAGCCGGTGGAGCCGGGGCAGAGCGGCCTGCTGGTCATAAAAGAACCCTGGCCGGCCATGATGCGGACGGTGTACAATAATGATGAACGGTACCGCAAGTACTGGGAAACCATCCCGGGTTGTTACCTGGTAGGGGATCTCGCCATCAAGGGAACGGACGGCAACATCATGGTGATCGGGCGGTCGGACGACCTGATCGTGGTGGCCGGGCACAACATCGGGACTGCCGAAGTCGAGAGCGCGCTGGTCTCCCACAAGGCCGTGGCGGAAGCGGCAGTCATCGGGAAACCCGACCCCCTCAAGGGCAACACCATCAAGGCATTCGTGACGCTGAGAGTCGGCCATACGCCAAGCGACAAGCTGAAAAACGAGCTCATCTACCATGTCCGGATCACGCTCGGCCCGATTGCCATGCCTTCGGAGATCGAGTTCATGGACACTCTCCCCAAGACCCGCAGCGGCAAGATTGTCCGGCGTGTCCTCAAGGCAAAGGAGATGGGGATGGACCCCGGCGACGTCTCCACGCTCGAAGAATAAATGATGGATCCAAACCCAATTTTTTAAATACTGTTTTGTGGCATTTATAAATATGAAGGTCAGGCCAGAAGACTCCCTCAAGATCGAAAATATCGTTGCCTCTGCCAAGGTAACGGATTATCTTGATCTGCCCGCTCTTGCATCCAATATCAAGGATGCCGAATATAACAAGAAGCGGTTCCCCGGTGTTGTCTTACGGATGCAGGATCCGAAGATCGCAGCGCTCGTCTTTGGGTCCGGCAAGGTCGTACTCACCGGAGCAAAGAGTATCGACAGCCTGAGCAAGGGCCTCAACATCCTCGGGGGGCTCCTGCGCAAGCAGGGCATCGACATCCCCAAGAAGCTCGAGTACAAGATCCAGAACATCGTCACATCGGCCGATCTCGCCACGCCCATCAACCTCAACAAGATCGCAGTGGGGTTCAACCTCGACAAGATCGAGTACGAACCCGAGCAGTTCCCGGGGCTCGTGTACCGTCTCGATGTCCCCAAGGTCGTGGTCCTGCTCTTCGGTTCGGGCAAGCTGATCATCACGGGCGGCAAGGAACCGGAAGATGCGAAGAAGGCAGTCATCAAGATCCTTTCGGACCTGCGCAGCCTGGGACTTCTCTGAAACCGCGTGCACTGCACCGGATCGTGCGGGCCGGGGACAATTAACAAGAGGGGTCGATACCCCCCTCTTTATATGATGAACATTATCCACCTGCCCTGAACTTTTTTCCCCTATATAATTTTCACGGCCATTAACTGACAATAACAGAGCCTATATATCCTATTTTAGATAATTGTTATACAGAGTTCCAAAAAAATTTGTGGATGTGAACCAATGAGAACTGAAAGTGTGATGTATTTTACGGAGAAAGAGGAGGAGTTTGCAAACCTCCTCATCGAGATTGGAACGAAGCGGAACGTGGCAAAAGTGCTGGTCTTCCTGGCCAACACCCCTGAGGCAACCTCCCGTGCCATAGAGCGCGGCACCGATCTCCGGCAGCCGGAAGTCAGCATCGCCATGCGCTACCTGATCGAGCAGAACTGGATCTCCAGCAGGGAGAGCAAGGCCGAGAGCAAGGGCCGCCCGGTCAAGATCTACGAGCTGGCCAAGCCCATCCATGAGATCATGGACAGTATCGAGAAAGAGAAGAAGAAGGAAGCCAACAACCAGCTGGCCCTGGTCCAGAAATTACGGGACTATATCCGCTGAAGAGACAATTTTACACTCTTTTTCATTTCCAATTATCAGTGTAGTCTTATCGGCAAACCCGGTGAAGAGCCCGCTCTCGACTACACCGGCGATCTTTCCAATCTCCGCTTCGAGCAGGGCAGGGCTTTCAATGCTGTAAAAGCTGCAGTCGGCGATGAAATTCCCGTTATCCGTGATCACCGGCCCGTCTTTTTTCACACCCTCGCGGATCACCGGCTTGCAGCCCAGTGCCCGGAGCTGGGCAAGGACGGGTGTTGCCGCAAACGGGAGGATCTCGACCGGCACCGGGGCCTGCAGCCGGGGGACGACTTTCTGTTCGTCCACCACCACGATGAACCGGAATGCAGCGGCAGCCACACACTTCTCCCGCAGGTGGGCAGCTCCCCGCCCCTTGATCAGGTTCAGGCCCGGATCCACTTCGTCCGCGCCATCGATTGCCAGGTCGATCGCCGGGTAATCGTCCAGCGTTGCCAGCGGTATGCCGTACTCCCGTGCCCTGATGGCGGTCTGGTACGAGGTCGGAATCCCCGATATCTTCAGCCTTTCTTCCCGTATGCGGACAGAGAGCCGTTCAATCATGTAGAAGACGGTCGAACCCGTTCCAAGGCCGAGAACCGTTCCGTCTTCCACCATATCCGCAGCCCGGAACCCGGCCGCAGTCTTTGCCGCCGTGAGGGCGCGTGCCTTCTCATCCATGCAAGTGATACGTATCGGTGCAGGGATAATTAAAATAGTGCGCTTTGTTCCCGGGCAGGTCTGCCGTCATCAGGGAAGAAAGATCTTTTTTATTTCCTCGTGCGCATCGTGCGCCGTGCAGTCGAGCGTAATCGGTGTCACGGACACATTCCCTTTCCTGACAGCATGGACATCGGTTCCCTCTTCCGCATCCTCGTAGAGCGGGCCGTTGATCCAGAAGTACGGCCTGCCCCGGGGGTCGAGCCGCTTCTCGACACCGGTATGGAAGAGCTTGCGGGCGAGCCGGGTCACCTCGTACCCTCCTTTCACTTCCGAGGGTATGTTCACGTTGATCACGTCCGCATGGGGGCAGAACCCGGATTCAAGCACCCGGGAGACCACGTCCCGGACGATCTTCTTTGCATTGTCAAAGCTCTGCCCGTTGGAGCTTGGATCGTCGAACTTGTCCCCCTGGTCCTCGACCTGGAGGGAGAAGGCGATCCCCTTCGTGCCCTGGTTGGAGGCCTCCAGCGCAGCGCCGACAGTGCCGGAGGTCATGATAGATTCGAACGAGAGGTTCTCCCCGATATTGATCCCGCTCACGACCATCGTGGGGTTGAGTTTCAGGGCGTACAGGCCAATGATCACCGCATCGGTTGGCTTGCCTGCCACCGACCATGCGGCCTGCCCGTTGATGGTGATCCGGCTCGCCCGCAGGGGCTCGAAGATCGAGATCGACCGGCCGACCGCGCTCTGCTGGGTGGCCGGGGCGACCACGGTTACATCGGCAATCGGGGCGAGGGCTTCGTACGCGGCCCAGAGCCCGATAGAGCTCACGCCGTCATCGTTGGTCAGCAGGATCGAGGGTCTCATGTGCATTCTTCTATAGCTCCACCCCCCAAAATAGTTCACTGATCGGTGGGCTCATTTTCTATAAAGTGCAAACCGGAACGGGATGAAGGTCCTCCTTGCTGAATACACGGTCTCACACGATCCCTCGCTTGCCCGCGAGGGCGCGGCGATGCTTGCAGTGCTCCGCGCCAGTTTCGAACGCTGCGGGCACGACGTGGTCCTGCCAGGCCCCGGCGATTTCGGAGACGATATCTCGCGCCTTGCCCCTGCCTGCGATATGGGGCTCGTGATCGCCCCGGACCACCTGCTCTCGAAGTACACCTTCCTGCTGGAGCAGGCCACGCACAACCTCGGCTGCGGGTTCATGACCGTGGCGCTCTGCGCAAACAAGGTGCAGACCGGGAAGATCCTGTTGCAGAACGGCATCCCCGTGCCGGGCGCTGCGGGGACCGGAAAGCGCGTGATCAAGCCCGTGAAGGGCTGCGGGGCTCAGGGTGTCCGGCTGTCTGAGGGCCAGCCGGGCGAGGGGGAGTTCGCTGAGGAGTATATCGAAGGCGAATACTATTCGGTGAGCATCATCCCGAACCGGGTGATCGGGGACGCGTGCCTGTATTTTTCCGGTAACCCGCCTCTTGTTCTTGCCGTGAACCGGCAGGAGATCGCGATCGGCAGTGATGACTCGTTCCGGTATCTTGGCGGCGAGACGCCGGTCCATCCGGCCCGCGAAGCGGAGATTGCCGATATCGCCCGGAAAACGGTTGAAATTCTCGGCTGCCAGGGTTATTGCGGGGTGGACGTGGTGGTGGCCGACAAGGTGTATGTCGTGGACGTGAACCCCCGGATCACGACCAGCCTCGTGGGGATCGCCGCGTGCATGCAGGAAGAGATCGCAGAGCTCCTGATCGCTGCCTCGAAAGGCGCCGGGCCCAAAGAGGTACACCTGACCGGCAGCGCCCGGTTCGATACGGACGGGAAGGTCACGAAGCTATGATCGGGATCGATGTCGGCGGGGCGAACCTGAAGGTAGTCAACGGGGACGGTGTCCACATCCACTACTGCCCGCTCTGGGAGAAAGCGCCGATCACCTCCCTGCTGGAACCGTATGCCAACGGAAAGAACAATCAGGCAGCCGTGGTGATGAGCGGGGAACTGGCAGACTGTTTCAGCAACAAGATGGAAGGGATCTCCTTCATCGTGGACGCGGTCCGGCGTGCGTTCCCGGCTGCGCAGTTTTACGGCACGGATGCCGGGTTCCATGCCGGGGCCGTACCGGCGCTGGCCGCAGCGAACTGGCTTGCCTCGGCCGATTATCTCCGCACGAAGTATCCCCGGGCCGTCCTGCTCGACATCGGCAGCACGACCGCGGATATTATTCCTCTTGGCTGTTTCGATACCCTGCGTGGCCTCACCGACCTCAGCCGGCTGCAGCAGGGCTACCTCGTCTACACGGGGATGCTCCGGACGAACGTTGCCACCCTCCTCCGGTCCGTAGACCTTGATGGCGTCAGGACCCCGGTCAGCAGCGAGTACTTCGCCACGAGCGCCGATGTCCATCTCGTGCTTGGGACGATCACGGCAGAAGAATATGGCTGCGACACCCCGGACCACAAGGAGAAGACCCGGGATGCGTCCCTGCGCCGGCTGGCCCGGGTGGTCTGCGCCGACCTTGAAGAGATTGGGGAGGAGGGGGCCGTACAGATCGCCCGGCAATTCCGGGACGCCCAGTGCACGGTGGTCTGCGATACCGTGCGGGCCTGTGTCTCCTCATCGGGAGCGGATTCGATCATTGTCGCGGGGATCGGGGCGCCGTTCTATGCCGGGAAGCTTGGTGCGATCAACCTTAACTGTGAACTCGGGCCGGTGGCGGATGCATTGCCGGCGTTCGCGGTCCGGGAAATTGCGCTGAGGGATGGGGTATTTTCGTAATTGGTGCTGCGGAGGGGACAGTACCTGTCCCCCCGCATCGCCCCTGCGCTTTGCGATGCTGCCGGAATTACCTTCATAAGCTAAGAAATATTTCCAGATGATATCGATTCCACGATGTTACCGTATACCGATAAAGAGACAACTCCTTGCCCCGCCGTGCCTCGGAGAGGCCCTGAGGCGGGGAGCAATCGTCAATGAGAGGAGCTTTCACTTTTTATCATTCAGGATTACTTCTGTTTACCGGCAATTCACAAGAAAATTACCAGCA
>Ga0074046_10001362_pt1 | contig 22160 bp, 19 predicted proteins | sample BogForMeECP23OM3_FD_94441 | JGI IMG/M metagenome (GOLD analysis project Ga0074046, IMG submission 94441) | Bog forest soil microbial communities from Calvert Island, British Columbia, Canada - Bog Forest MetaG ECP23OM3 | ecosystem: Environmental > Terrestrial > Soil > Wetlands ...
ACAGGCGTAAACACGAGCGGGGAGGAAGGCCGGGCATGACGCAGGCGGTGCACGAGGCTCCGGTCGTCTCGCCGCGGCGGCGGATGAGCGTCAGTGCAGTCGCGCCGTTTCTTGCGCTCGCGCTGGTCTGCGCCCTTGGCGCGCTGGCCAACCCCCGTTTCTTGAGCCTCGACAATCTTGCCAACGTGCTGACCCGCAGCACGTTCATCGCCACAATCGCGATCGGGCAGACGCTCGTCATCACCGGCGGCGGGCTCGATCTCTCCGTCGGCTCGATGGCGGCCCTCGTTTCGGGCCTGACGATTCTGTTCCTGAACTCCGGCCTTATCGACAGCATGCCGCTGCTGATCGGCTCGGCGATGATCCTGTCGCTTGCGGTCGGCGCGCTGTGCGGCCTGTTCAACGGCCTTACGACGACGCTCGGCCGGATCGAACCGTTCATTGTCACGCTCGGCACGATGGGCATCTTCCGCTCGCTGGTCACCTGGCTCGCCCAGGGCGGCTCGATCACCATCGCAAACCCCGCCGTGCGGGCCGCCTATCGGCCGGTCTATTTTGGTGACGTGCTCGGCGTGCCCTACCCGGTGCTGGTCATTCTCGGCGTGGCGGTCGCCGGCGCCTTCATCCTCTACGGCACCGCCTACGGGCGGCACGTTCGCGCAGTCGGCTCGAGCGAGGACGTCGCGCGCTATTCGGGCATCAACGTCGCCCGCGTGCGCACCATCACCTACGTGCTGCAGGGTGTCTGCGTCGCGCTTGCGGTGATCGTCTACGTGCCTCGGCTCAGTTCGACCACCTCGACCACCGGCTTCGGTTGGGAACTGACGGCGATCACCGCTGTCGTCGTGGGCGGCACGCGGCTCAAGGGCGGCGTCGGTCACATCTGGGGGACGATCGCCGGCGCGCTCCTTCTCGAAGTCATCGGCAACATCATGCTGTTGTCGAATCTGGTCAGCGAATACCTCATCGGCGCGGTTCAGGGCGCGATCATCATCATCGCGATGCTGGCGCAGCGCGGAATGACGCGCAGTCGGTGAGGAAAAACCGAGCGGCCTGGGCGCCCGCCCGGAGCTTCTCACAATCGGGAGATGGAAACATGAAGCGTATTCTGGTCAGCCTGGCGGTTCTCGGCCTCTTGGTCGGGGCGGCGCAGGCGCAAGAGAAGAAAACCATGGCGGTCTCCGTTCCGACCGCCGACCACGGCTGGACCGGCGGCGTGGTTTTCTTCGCGATGCAGGAGGCCCAGGCCCTCGAGAAGAAATATCCAGGGCTGAAGGTGATCGTGAAGACGTCGCCCGACGGCGCCGCGCAGGCGAATGCGCTCGAGGACCTTTCGACCCAGGGCATCGACGCGCTGGTCGTGCTTCCGCACAATCCGGACGAGCTGACCGACCCGATCCGCAAGGTGAAGGGCAAGGGCACGTTCATCACCGTCGTCGACCGCGTCGCGCGCGACCGTTCGATCGAGGACCTCTACGTCGGGGGCGACAATCCCGGCCTCGGCGCATCGGCCGCGGCGTTCTTCAAGGAGAAGATGCCCAACGGCGGCGACATCGTGGTCATCCGCGGGCTTCCGATCCCGATCGACGAGCAGCGCGTCAACGCCTTCAACGAGGGCATCAAGGGCACGAACATCAAGGTCATCGACAGCCAGTTCGGCGACTGGAGCCGCGACAAGGCGTTCAACGTGATGCAGGATTTCCTGACCAAGCATCCGAAGATCGACGCCGTCTGGTGCCAGGACGACGACATGGCGGTCGGCGTGTTCCAGGCGATCGCGCAGGCCAAGCGCACCGACATCAAGTTCGTCGTGGCCGGCGCCGGCAGCAAGGAGATGGTCAAGCGCGTGATGGACGGCGATCCGATGATGCCGGTCGACGTGCTCTATTCGCCGACCATGGTGGCCGTGGCGATGGACGTGACCGCGCTCGGCCTCGAGGACAAGGTCCCGGTGCGCGGCACCTACATCCTGAAGGCTTCGCTGATCAACAAGGACAACGCGAAGGACTTCTATTTCAAGGATTCGCCGTTCTGAGGCGAAGCGAGACAGGGAGGCGCGTTCGCGCGCTTCCCCTTGTTCCGAGGCTCAAGACGACACGTTTGAAGAACGGGCAAGAAGGATAAGGAGGAGGGGATCATGGCTGCCACGGTCAAGGGTCCAGCGATTTTCCTGAATCAGTTCGTCGGCGACACGCCGCCGTTCAACTCGTTTGACGGCATGTGCGGGTGGGCCGCCTCGCTGGGTTACAAGGGCGTTCAGGTTCCGACCTGGGTTGAGAGCCTTATCGATATCGGCAAGGCTGCGGAGTCGCAAACTTATTGTGATGAACTGGCAGGAACCGCGAAGGCCCATGGCCTGGCGATCACCGAGCTTGCGAGTCACGTCCCGGCCCAGCTCGTCGCGGTGAACCCCGTCTATGACGAAGCCTTCGACGGTTTTGCGCCGAAGGAGGTTCGTGGCAAGCCGGCCGAGCGGCAGCGGTGGGCGGTCGAGCATCTGATGAAGTGCGCGAAAGCGTCGAAGCGTCTCGGCCTGACGGCCCACCCGACCTTCTCCGGCGCGCTCGCCTGGCCGTTCGTCTATCCCTGGCCGCAGCGCGCGCCGAGATTGATCGAGGCGGCCTTCGAAGAGCTCGCCAACCGCTGGAAGCCGATCCTCGACGCGTTCGACGACGCCGGGTGCGACGTCTGCTACGAGCTGCATCCCGGCGAGGACCTGTTCGACGGGACAACGTTCGAGCGCTTCCTCGACGCGGTCAACGGCCACAAGCGCTGCGCGATCAACTACGACCCGTCGCACTTCGTGCTGCAGCAGCTCGACTATCTCGAATTCATCGACATCTACCACGAGCGGATCAAGGCGTTCCACGTCAAGGACGCCGAGTTCAATCCGACCGCGCGGCAGGGCGTCTATTCGGGCTATGCGCCGTGGATCGAGCGGGCGGGACGCTTCCGCTCGCTCGGCGACGGGCAGGTCGACTTCGGCGGCATCTTCTCCAAGATGGCGCAGCACGGCTATTCGTCCTGGGCGGTGCTCGAATGGGAATGCTGCCTGAAGCACCCGGAGGACGGAGCGCGCGAAGGCGCCGAGTTCATCAAGCATCACATGATCCGCGTAACCGAGAAGGCGTTCGACGATTTTGCGGCCAGCGCGGTCGACAAGGAGCAGATCAAGCGCGCGCTCGGACTGGAGTGAGGGGAGAGGATATGGCCATCGAGGGACGCAGCGACGCCAGGACGGGCGCAAGGATCAGGCTCGGCATGGTGGGCGGCGGGGAGGGCGCCTTCATCGGCGCGGTCCACCGCATCGCCTCGCGCATCGACGACCAGTACGAACTCGTCGCCGGCGCCCTGTCGTCGACCCCGGACAAGGCGCGCCGCTCGGGCGAGGCGCTCGGGCTCGCTGCGGACCGCATCTACGACGACTACGAGAGCATGGCGAAGGCCGAGGCCGAGCGGCCGGACGGGATCGAGGCGGTTGCGATCGTCACGCCGAACCACATGCACGCGGGCCCGACCTATGCCTTCCTCAAGGCCGGCGTCCACGTGATCTGCGACAAGCCGCTGACCGTGTCGCTCGCTGAGGCGAAAAAGATGAAGGATGCGGTCGACAAGTCGGGCCGCATCTTCGCCCTCACCCACAACTATACCGGCTATCCGCTGGTGCGCCGCATGCGCGAGATGGTGCGGGACGGCGATCTCGGCGAGATCCGGCTCGTCCAGGTCGAATATCCGCAGGACTGGCTGACAGGTCCGGCTGAAAAGCAAGGCAACAAGGGCGCCGAATGGCGCACCGATCCGAAGCGCTCGGGAGCGGGCGGGGCGCTCGGCGACATCGGCACCCACGCTTACAACCTCGCCGACTATGTGAGCGGGCTCGAGCTCGCCGAACTCGCGGCCGATCTGACCTCGTTCGGCGCCGGGCGCCAGCTCGACGACAATGTCCAGATCATGCTGCGCTATGCGAACGGCGCGCGCGGGTCCTTATGGGCGAGCCAGATCGCGCCCGGCAACGAGAACGGCCTCATGCTCAGGGTCTATGGGACGAAGGGCGGCGTCCACTGGAGGCAGGACAACCCGAACTATATGTTCTGGACCCCGTTCGAGAAGTCGACCCGCATCGTGACCCGCGGCGGCCCGGATTCCGGCGAGGCGGCGGCCAGGGTCACGCGCGTGCCGCCGGGGCACCCGGAGGGCTATCTGGAAGGCTTCGCCAACATCTACAAGGAGGTCGCAGCGGCGATCATGGCGGCGCGCACCGGCAAGAAGCCGCCGAAGGGCGTCCATTTCCCGACCATCGACGACGGGGTGAAGGGCCTCGCCTTCGTCGAGGCGGCGGTGAAATCCTCCAAGGCCAACGGCAAGTGGGTGAAGCCGTAGGGGGCGGATCGGGGGCGGCGCGAATTCGCTGCTTTGAGGGCATGATCAGGGATTCTCGGCTCAAAGGCGAAAAAGCGTTGCCAAAAGGCGAAGGATTCGAGGACCTTGCGATGAAATTCCCTGCGCAAAACGGCAGGGAATTTTTGCACGCAGAGCAGGGAATTCGTGTGAGGTAACGGAATGGCTCATCGAGAGGCAGGGCGACGTGCTGCGCCCCGTTCGGCCAACTTGGACCTCGCTGCGCTCGCAATGACGGCCGTGCTGTTTCGCCTCCCGCGCAAGCAGCTCCGCCTCGGCCCGCTGCGGCGTCATGAGCCGTGCCGGATAGATCAACCCGAGAAGAGGTTTGCGCGGCGGCGAGCGACGCCTGCCCCCTTTTTCAGGAGCCACGCATTCTCTTTTGCCGGGCATTTTCTCTTGAGTCCGCCCGGGACATCTGCGCTTTCAAGCAGCTTCAGATCGTAGCTGTCCTGATAGCGCCGTCTGACTTCCTCGTCGCTGACGGAAAAAGGCGGTCCATCGAGCAGGCGCTGGTCGTAGTTGAAGGTAATCAGCAATTGCGGCGCCTGGTCGGTGATCTCCATCAGGTGGGCCGTGTATCGGTCCCGCATGGTTTCGGGAAGGGCCACCAACGCGGCTCTGTCGTAAATCGCATCGATTTGGCCGAGCATTGCGGAAGACAAATGGAAGAAGTCGCCGACAGAGATGTCGATGCTGTCTGCGCTGTAGCGACTGATTTCGTCGTCGGCGGTCATGCCTGGCTCAACGCCGAGTTCCGAGAACAATTGCTCGATGGCGATTTTGCTCAGTTCCGAGCCGACGATGCGATAGCCGCGGCCCAGCAACCAGCGAATGTCGAGCGTTTTGCCGCATAGAGGCATAAACACCCGGCTCCCTTCCGGCAAAGCGAGATCGTGAAGATGTCTGACCAGCAAAGGGTTGGCTTCCCGTTGGTGGAAAGCGATTTCGTTTCGTTCCCATCTTCGACGCCAAAAACTTGCATCCATAATCCCATGACCTCGTGGGAGCTTTGCCGTCGGGGAGCCCCACTCTCGGGCGGCGCCCGAACCGGCGCTTCCGAACATACCCTCCTCGAAAGCCCAAGCCCACCGGACAGATCGTGCGCTCCGGACAGCCGACGCCGCGCATGATCGCCTCGCTTGCCGTTCTCCCGAAGGCAAAGCGACGATCAGTCATAGACGACGTGGCGCAGTGACCGTATTTCTCGACGCTTGGGCGCGAGCCCGTGCGGGAACAGGGAGCCATGTCATTCCGAAGTCGCTGATCGTCGCCGGAATTTTCGGCTTCCTGGTTGTCGTCGTCCTGGTCGTCGACAGCGGGGCCGCAGAGGTGGCGCGCGCCATGCTGGTGCTCGGCTGGTGGCTGCTGCCGATAGCGCTCTATCGTCTCGTCCCTCTATCTTTGGACGCGCAAGCGTGGCGGCAGCTTTTGCCGGCATCGAGCAGGCCCGACGTCTTCAGCGTTATCTGGATGCGCTGGATCCGCGAATCGGTCAACGCGCTCTTGCCGGTCGCCGGAGTGGGCGGCGACATCGCCAGCGCGCGGCTCGTCCATCGGCAGGGCGTTCCGGGGGCGAAGGCGGCGGCCGCCATGGTCGTCGACATCACGGTCGGAGTTGCGACCCAGCTCATCTTCATCCTGGCCGGGGTGACGCTGTTGGCGGTCCGATCGAATGCGCATGCGGCGGTCCCGGTGGCGTGGGCGATGCTGACGGGCATAGCCGTGTTCGTGGCCGCGATCGCGACATTCGTGCTGGTTCAACATAACAACATGTTCGTCGTCTTCGTCAGGCTGGCGCGCCGCATCGCGCCCGAGAAATGGGTGTCTGGCTTCACGGGCGGCGCTTCGGCGATCGACGTCGCCGTCGTGGCCACCTACCGTCGCGGCTTCGCCGTCCCGCGCGCCAGCCTGTTGCGCCTCGTCGGATGGGCCGCCAGCGCGGGCGAGACCTGGCTGGTGATGCATTTCCTGAGCAGGCCTTTCAGCGTGACGGACGCCTTCGTGCTCGAGAGCCTCGGCTCCGGCGTCGAATTGGCGGCGTTCATGGCGCCCGGGGCGCTAGGCGCCCGCGAGGGCGGTTTTGTTCTGTTCGGGGCGCTGTTCGGACTGCCGGCGGACATTGCGCTGGCCATTTCCCTCACCAAACGGGTTCGCGAGTTGGGCTTGGGCGTGCCGGGGCTCATTGTTTGGCAGTGGGTCGAAGGCCGCCATCTCATGCGCCGCGGCGCATGAGATGTAGACGCGGCTGCTGACCGCGTCCGCGTTCATCCATCGAGCGGGCTACAATCGCCCTCGCCTATCTGGACGGCGCGGTGGCCGGCGACTCGACGACGGCGGGCAGACCGAGCGCCTCGCGCAATGCCGCCCGTCGGGCCTGGTAATATTCCGAGCGCAGGAAGCTGTAGAAGTCGATCGAGGCGCTCTCGGCTTCCTTCCATTCGCCCAGGTGCACCACGGCGTCCAGGCCCGCCTGGCCGGCGACCGCCGGCCACCCCCACGCCAAGCCCAGCGCCCAGCCGACCGGATCGCCGGCCATGTCGACCGCCTGCCCGACCGAATCGCGCATCGTCGCGGGACCGAAATAGGGTCGCTCCACATAGGGGCCCGCAGTGACGCCCCAGACGAATAGGGTCTGGCCAAAATCACCGCTCTGCTTCGGCAGCCCGCCCGGGGTGGCGATGTCGAACAGACCGCCGAGGCCGAAGGTCGAATTGAAGACGAATCTTCCCAACGTCACGCCGGCCGCGGCCATGCGGCCTTGCAGGATGTCATTGGCGAAAATGCGCGGCTCCTGGGTGTTGTCATCCAAATCGTGCAGGCGGTTGAGCACGGGCGGCGGCGTCGCCGCCTTGACGACGTTGGCGACCGGATCGAGCACGGCTTGGTTCGCCGCCAGGATATGGCGGTTAAATTGTTCGTTGGGGTCGTCGATCGGCAGCGATGGGTCGCGCGGGACGCCCGCGCACGCGCTGACGAGCGCCACCAACCCCAACGCTATCGGACCTCTGACCCGACGTTCCGCGCCGCGCATTGTCAATTCCTCTCGAATTTCCGCGCGATGCGTAAGCTCTGCGCGCTAGTCCGACTAAGGACTGGCGGGGGACGGCCAGCTCCGCTTCTTGAGAAAAGAAACCCAACCCCTCCATCAGGCTAGCAGAATCCCGCATGGAGCGCTGTCACCGTTTTGCCACACCGCGGCCCTTTTCGGCCTGGTCGGACAAATCTTCGGGATCGGTCTTGCGCTGGGTCGCGAGCAGCGCGGGCTGGAAGAGCACGGCGGCGCAGAGCGTCGTCGCCAGCGACAGGGCCATAAGCTTGCCCATGCTCGAGGTGCCCGGATGGTGGGAAAACCACAGGCTGCCGAAGGCCGCAGCCGTCGTGCAGGCGCTGAAGAAAACGGCTCGCGTCAGGCTCGATTGCAAGAATTTCGTCTCTCCTGCCCGCCACGCCATGACGTAGTAGATTTTGAAGGCGACGCCGACGCCCAGCAGAAGCGGCAGCGCAATGATGTTGGCGAAATTCAATTGCAGCCCGATCGCCACGCAGATCTCGAGCGTTACCACGATGGCGACCAGCAGGGGCACAATCGTCAGCGCCACATCGATCCAGCGGCGCAGCGCCACGAAAAGGATCAGCGCGATCGACGCCAGCGACCAGACCGCGGCCTCGAGAAACGCCTTGACCACGGTCGCCGCGGCCTCGACGATGAAGACCGGCGTTCCGGTGGCCTGGGGCGCAACCGTGCGGACGGCCTCGACGAAGCGGCGCAGGACGGCGTTGTCGTTTCCGTCTCCTTTGGGCGCGACCTCGATCCTGACCTGGCCATCGGCCGAGACCCAGTCGCTGCTGAGCGAAGGCGGAAGCGTGTCGATCGTCACATGGTCGGCGGTCAGGAGATCCCTCACCTGGCGAAGCGTGGTCAGCAGCGGCGTGACCAGAACGCGCTCCGCTTCATCTCTCTCGGCCTGCGGCGCCTTGGCCAAAGCCGCGAGCAGCTTCGCGAGGCGGCGCGCCTGCATGGCGGCTTGGCTGTCGAGCGCGCCCGCGGCGCCCGAAAGGTCCCCGGCCGTCTTGTCGATCGCCTCGAGGGTTTCGGCGGCGGTCGGCGCGGCTTTGATCTGGTCGGGGTTGAGGGTGTTTTCCAGGAAAAAGCCGGCGTCGTCGATGATGGCGAGCTTCTCGTCCTGATCCTCCGGAACGAAACTCGAGAGCATCCGCACTTCGGCGACCTCCGGCAGCCGACGCAGCCGTTCTGCCATGGCGGAGGAATGCGCGAGATCGCTCTCCAGGATATCTATCCTGTTGGGACTCGTGTCGGGATCGCGCATCAGATCGAGGAGGGTCGAGACCGATTCGGCCTGTTGCGAACGTAGGTTGAGCGGGTTGAAATCGAACCGCAAGCTTCCCAGCAGCGGCAGGCCCAGAATGACGGCCGTCAGGGTCGCGCCGACGACCCAATTGCGCCGCCTTTCCAGAAAGCGGTCGAGAGGCGCGAGGACGGCCCAACCGATCGGCGCCGGCTCGCGGGCCGGCTTGAGCACGGAGAGCAGCGCCGGAAGCAGGGTGACGGTGGTCAAGAACGCGACGATCATGCCGGTCCCGGCGATCAGACCGAGTTCCGAGAGACCCACATATGCGGTCGGCAGGAACGAGTAGAAAGCGGCCGCGATCGAGGCGGCCGCGAGCAGAAGCGGCCCGGCCACTCCGCGCGCCGTGGCTTGAAGAGCCTCGTGGAGGTTGCGGTCCGCGTACCGCTCGGCGCGGTAGCGGACGCTGAACTGGATGCCGAAATCGACGCCGAGGCCCACGAACAGCACGGCGAAGGCGACGGAGATGAGGTTCAACGCCCCGACCATCCAGAGGCCGATGGCGGCGGTGAAGCTTAAGCCTGCGGCGAGGTTGACGAGGACCGCCAGGATGATGCGGGCCTGTTTAAGGGCGAGCCGCAGCACCAGGAGAACGACGAGAATCGTCACGACGCCGTTGAGGGCGGCGCCGTCGGCGATCGTAGCGAACTCCTCATCCGAAAGGGCCACGGGTCCCGTAAGGCGCACCCTGACGCCCCTGTCCGGCGTCAAGCCCAGCTGCGTAACGGTGTTGCGGATGGCCTGCGTCGCCTTGTCTCCGGGCTGGAGTTCGTGGAAATCGAGGACGGGCTGGATGTTCACGAAACGTCGCAGCTCCGACGCCTTAGGCGCGCGCCCGGCGATCAGTCTACGCCAGGAGAAGGCGGGGCGCTTTCCCTCTGCGACCAGATCCAGGGCGTCGGCGATGGCGGCGACCGCCGGCTGCAGATCTTCGAGCGTGGTTTTTTTCAGGAGCACCCCCTCGATCGACTGCGACAGCGCGCCAAGGACGCCGCGCAGCGTCGGATCGGCGGCGAGCGTCCCGAGAAAGGGCTGCGCCTTGATCAGGTCGGCGGTGTCGCGTCGCACTTCGTCGACGGTCTCGAAGAGGATGCCGTTGCGGGCGAAGAACGCGCCGCCGTCGGGCCGGCTGATCGTGCGGATCACGTCCGACCGAGGCGTAAGCGCATCGACCAACGCGGTCCCCGCCTCGTCGGCTGCTTCCGGCGTCTTCGCGTCGATGACCGCAATGATCCGGTCGGTCCGCTGGGGGAACGCTTGGTCGAGCCTGATCTCCTGTCGGCGCCAGGGCAGAGAGCTCGACAGCAGCTTGTCGCTATCGGTGTTGATGGCGATATGGCGCGAAAGATAGCCGGCGGAGAGGATCGCCGCGACGAGGAAGGCCGGGATGACGAGCCAGGCGTAGCGGGTCGACAGGCGCACGACCCGCGCGACTGCGGCGATGATCACGGCGCTGCCATTCCTGCCCATGCAACCGGGTGGAGGGCATGGTTCGCGCCGCGTGTCAATTGGGGATGCGCTGCGAAAACGACGCGCCACCACGGGCCGACCCTCGACTCCGATCCAACAGAGGCGCTAGAACCCGTCGCCCGAGACGGCGACGCCGCAAGCCCCTCGAAGATTGTAAACGGCGGCTGGCAGGCCGTCTGCCCAAGCAAGTGGAATATCCGCAATGAATAGCTTCAAATTTCGCCTGCGCCTGTCGACGTTCTGTATCGCGGCCATGCTGGCCCTGGTCTTTTCCGGTCCGATCCCGTCGCAGGCTCAACAGCTCGATCCAGCCGCCCGACGCATCCAATCCTATTATCAGCAGCTGATGCCGACGCTCCAGGAGGCCGGCCGGCTCAGCGTGCGCGAACGCGACCGGCGCTTCACGCCCGCCATTACATCCGCCTTCGACTTTGCGACAATGACGAGGCTGGCTGCGGGGCCCGCTTGGAGCAGCTTCTCGGGCTCCCAGCAGGCTGCGGTTCGCGAGGCCTTCACCCGGTTCCTCATCGCGGACTATGCGAGCGAGGTGAGCGACTATTCGGGCGAGAGCTTTGTCGTCGACCCGCGGACCAGCCCGGAGCCGCGCGGCGGCGGCGAAATCGTCAAGTCGAAGCTGCTCCAGCCCGGCGGCCGGACCGTGACGATCAACTATCTTGTTCGCGGCGGAAGGGTGATCGATGTCTACCTCAACGGGACGGTAAGCGATCTAGCGACGCGACGCGACGAGTTCAGCTCCATACTCGCCGGCGGCGGCGGCGCGGACGCCTTGGTGAAGAAATTGCGCGAACGGACCGAGACCTTGTTGGGCGGCTGATAGGATGCGGCTGACGGCGGCGACGAGACGGCCGCCGCGGCCGGGGTTTGTCGGTTAGCCGGGGCCTGTCGAAGTCGTCTTGGCGGCGCGCGCATCGGCGTCGGGCCGACCGATCGCGCGCCCGGGCATAGGCCTACGGCCGGCCGTCGTCCAAGTTTAATCGAGAACCCCTCAATCATAGACGGTTGGACCCGGCGATCCCATCTGTCCACGATCTTCGGCGCCGGCCAGGCGCAGACAGGAGCCGTGTCATTCCAAGATCGCTGATCGTCGCCGGGATTTTCGGGTTTTTGCTTGTCGTCTTCCTTATTTTCTACAGCGGGGCCGCGGAGGTGGCGCGCGCCATGCTGCTCCTCGGCTGGGGGCTGCTGCCGATAACGCTGTTTCATCTCGTCCCTTTATCTTTTGACGCGCTCTCGTGGCGACAGCTGTTGCCGGCCTCGAATCCGCCCGGCGTCTTCAGCGTCGTCTGGATGCGTTGGATCCGCGAATCCATCAATTCGCTCTTGCCGGTCGCCGGTGTGGGCGGGGACATCGCCAGCGCCCGGCTCGTCCATCGGCAAGGCGTTCCGGGCGCGACGGCGGCGGCCGCCATGGTCGTCGACATCACGGTCGGACCGGCGACCCAACTGGTCTTCGTGACGACCGGCGTGGGGTTGTTGGCGGCTCGATCGGACGCAGGCGCCGCTGGACCGCTGGCGTGGGCGATGCTGATGGGCATAGCCGTGTTCGTCGCCGCGATCGCAACCTTCGCGCTGGTGCAACATCGAAGCATGTTCGTCGTGTTCGCCAGTCTGGCGCGCCGGGTGGCGCCGGAGAAATGGTTGGCCGGCTTCGCCTATAGCGCTTCAGCGATCGACGAGGCCGTCGTGGCGACCTACCGTCGCGGCTTCGCCATCTTGCGCGCCAGCCTGTTGCGTCTCGCCGGGTGGGCCGTCAGCGCGGGCGAGATCTGGCTGGTGACGCATTTCCTGATGAGACCCCTCAGCCTGATCGACTCCTTCGCCCTTGAAAGCCTCGGCTCGGGCGTCGATATGGCGGCGTTCATGGTGCCCGGATCGCTGGGCGCCCTCGAAGGCGGATTCGTTCTGTTCGGCGGACTGTTCGGCCTGCCGGCAAGCATTGCGCTGACCATTCCCCTCGCCAAGCGTGTCCGCGAGCTGGGCTTGGGTCTGCCGGGCCTCATGGTCTGGCAGTGGATCGAAGGGCATTCTCTGATGAGCCGCGGCGACGATCGGGAGCGCGCGGCGCCGGGATGACCGACTGCGCCGTCTACCTGGACCACCCGGCGCTCGGCGACGCCACACAGGCGACCGATGCGGGGCTGGCGAAAGCGCAAGCGCGGCTATTGGCTTCCTTCCGTCGGGCCGGGCGCCTCTCTTCGGTTTACCCCCGTAGCCCCATTTCCACCTCTCTCCCGCGGTTCCCCCGGCGCATGACGTCCGCGAGTTCGGGATGGGCTTCGAGGCGCCGGGCGTAGAGGCGGCCGACGGCGGCCCCGAGCCGGCCATTGCGCCCGAGAAGTTCGTCGGCGAAGGCGATCATACGGGAGTTCGGCCACGCCTGCGGCCGGATGTGCAAGAGCCGGTCGAGGACGGCGTCTTCGCTTTCGCCGGGATGCGCCTGGGCGAGAATCATCAGCATCGCGGCGGTCGAGCGCGAGATCCCGGCATGGCAGTGGATCAGAAGGTGGCTGACGTCGCCCGCGTCGCGCCCAAAGGCGAGAATCGTCTCGACGTCGGCCCTCTCGGGTAGGATGACGCTCGGTTCCGGCTCGATCGCGTCGTGGAAGCGGAAGGTGGCGCGAAAGTGCGGATCGAAGGCGAGGAACGCCTCCGGCTCGGGCCAATCGGGGTCGAGAATCGAGAGAACATGAGTGACGCCCCGGGCGGCGTGGCCGTCGAGTTCGTCGAGGCCGCAAACGGTGAGGGCGGAGAAGGCGAGGGGTTTCATGGCCGCAGCCCCTAGCACAAAGGCGGGCCGGCGGTCGACCCGATCGGGGCCCATAACCACGCACGACAATCGGCGCCGGCGCGCCCTTGCCTTTCTCGCGCGGGGCGAGGCGAATCGGCGCGTCGCCGATTCCGGCCCGGTTTGTCCTCCCTCCGTTCGCCCGCGTTCCGGCGTGGGGCGGATGAGGCCGAATGAGCGCCAGACGTCGTCAACCAAGCCTTGACGTCTCAAGGTTCCGACGACAATCCTCGCTTGCCTTCGCCCGCGGGACCGGGCGATTCGCTAAAGTCGCTGATTCTTACCCGCTTTGTCCGCCGGCTGATCGTCCGATCCCGTTTTGAAGCAGACGGAGAAAGGAGCCATCGAGGGTCGATTGACGGCGAAGTCGCCACGACGCGGTCTTTGCGAAGATTCGACTCGATTTTGTCGCGAATCCGAGTCCGGTTTCGGGGGCTCCGATTCGTACCCTCTTTGTTTTTGTCCTGATCGCGACTGTCGGCGATAGGCGATGGGCAATAGGCGATGGGCAATAGGCAGTCCGCTTCGCGCCCTCGGCGCTTCGCTGGGCAGTAGGCAAGAGGCGCTCGCCGCTGCCTACTGCCCACTGCCTTCCCGCGCCTCGACATCGCTCGCGCTCAGCTATAAGAGCCCGGAACAAACGTTTCATCGGAGCGCCATTTGGCCGTTGCGCCGTCCGTAACCCGTAAAATTGCTGGCGACGGCATCGTGCTCGCGCTCGCCGGCGGATGGGTCGTCGCCGCCGGCCGGGCTCTTGAGACGGGCGCGGCCGCAATGACGTCGGGCGCCCTCGGCGCCAAGAGCGTGACGATCGACCTTGCCGGGGTCGACCGCATGGACACCGCGGGCGCCTGGATCATCGACCGCGGCCGGACGGAACTGGCGGCGGCGGGGGCGCCGGCGGCCTACCGCGGCGCACGGCCCGAACACGCGCTGTTGCTGCGGGAGGCGGGATACCGGCCTCTGGAGCCGGTGAAGAGCAGCCCTTCCTCTCACGCGCTCATGTTGCTGGCCGCGGTCGGCGAGAGCGTCTACACGTCGGGCGTCGACCTCGTCGACATCGTCGACTATCTGGGCGAGATCGTCGTGATGTGGTCGCGCCTCGCCCTGCGTCCGTTGCGGTGGCGCTGGACTGCGACGGCGTATCACCTCGAGATGTATTCCTTGCGCAGCGTGCCCATCATCGCGCTGATCAACTTTCTCGTCGGCGCGATCGTCAGCCAGCAGGGCATTTTTCAGCTCGCGCGCTTCGGCGCCGGGCCCTACGCGGTCAATCTGGTCGGCGTGCTCGGCCTGAGAGAGCTCGGCGTGCTGATGACCTCGATCATGATCGCCGGCCGGACCGGCTCGGCGATCACCGCCGAGATCGGCTCGATGAAGATGCGCGAGGAGATCGATGCGTTGCGCGTGATGGCGCTCGATCCGCTCGAGGTGCTGGTCATGCCGCGCCTGGTGGCGCTGGCGATCGCCCTGCCGGTGCTGACCTTCATCGCCGACATGGCCGAGCTCGCGGGCGGACTCATCGTCAGCTGGCTCTATGCCGGCATGGCGCCGGTGGTGTTCATCGCCCGCCTGCAGAACGCCATTCTGCCGGAGACCTTTCTTGTCGGCATCATCAAGGCGCCTTTCATGGCGGTGATGATCGGCCTTATCGCCTCGACCGAGGGGATGGAAGTGCGCGGCTCCGCCGAATCCTTGGGACAACGCGTCACCGCCTCGGTGGTCAAGTCGATCTTCATGGTGATCGTCATGGACGGCGTGTTCGCCATGTTCTTCACCGCGGTGAACTATTGAGCGCGCGGCGGCCATCCACTCTCGACGCGGTCCGCGAGGCGGTCATCCGCGTGCGCGGCCTCAAGGTGGGCTTCGGCGACCGGCTGGTCATGGACGGGCTCGATCTCGATCTTTATCGCGGCGAAGTGCTTGGCTTCGTCGGCGCCTCGGGCGCGGGCAAGTCGGTTTTGACCCGGACCATATTGGGGCTCATCCACAAGCGGGCGGGCACGATCGAAGTATTCGGCTACGATATGGACAAGCTCGGGCCGCAGGACCGGCTCCTGATCGGCGAGCGCTGGGGCGTCCTCTTCCAGGAAGGGGCGCTGTTTTCCAGCCTCACCGTCCGGCAGAACATCCAGACGCCGATGCGCGAGCATCTCGACCTTTCGCAGAGCACGCTGGACGGGCTCGCCGCGCAAAAACTCGAGCTGGTCGGCCTCTCTCTGGACACAGCCGACAAGTTCCCCTCCGAGCTCTCGGGCGGCATGACGAAGCGGGTCTCGCTGGCGAGAGCGCTCGCCCTCGACCCGGAGATCGTGTTCCTCGACGAGCCGACCTCTGGGCTCGATCCGATCTCGGCCGGCGACTTCGACGATCTCATCGGCACATTGCAGAAGACGCTCGGCCTGACCGTCTTCATGGTCACCCACGACCTCGACAGCCTCTACGCCATCTGTGACCGCGTCGCGGTCCTCGGCCATGGAAAGGTGGCGGCGGTCGGTACGATTGACGAAGTCCTGCTTTCCGACGATCCTTGGATAAAGTCTTATTTTTACGGGAAAAGAGGCCTCGTCCGCGCCGGGTCGGCCGGGAAGCGGCGCGCTGAGCGCGCCGGCAACGAAGCTTAAGGACGCGAGGCGCTGACGCATATGGAGACGCGGGCCAATTTCATCCTCATCGGCGCGTTCACGCTTGCCGCGGTGGTGGGGGCCTTTCTGTTCGTCATGTGGATCGTCGGCTACGGCGCGACCGGGACGCACAGGCGCTATCAGATCATCTTCAACGGCTCGGTCTCCGGCCTCTCCAACGGGGCAAACGTTCTGTTCAACGGCCTCAAGGTCGGCGAAGTGACGAATCTCGGCTTCGTGAAAGGTAATCCGAGCCAGGTCGTCGCCGATATCGACGTGACCAACGCGAGCGCGCCGATCAACTCGGACACCAAGGCGCAGCTCGAGACCCAGGGTCTGACTGGCTCGGCCACGGTTGCCCTGATTGGCGGAGAGAAGGGCGGAGGGGAGCTGACCGGCAACCCGCCCGTCATCCCCTCCCTGCCCACGGCGACGCTCGCGGACCTGCAGACGAAGGCCGGCTACGTGCTCGATCTCGCCAACAAGGTGCTCGTCGACAACGCCCAGCCGCTTCACCAGACGATCGAGAACGCCCAAACCTTCTCGATGGCGCTCGCCAACAATTCCGCGGGCGTCGACGCCGCGCTGAAGGGCATGGCCGATCTCGGCAAGACAATCGAGCCGCTCGCCACGCGCCTGCAGGCTCTGTCCGACGACACCGACAAGCTCGTAAAGGCGGTCGACCCGGGTAAGATCCGCTCGATCGTCGACAACGTCCAGGCCATGTCGGGGAAGGCCGATTCCGTGCTGGACCGCGCCGACAAGCTTCTCGCCGACAATTCCGGCGCCATCAACTCGACGATGGCGAACGTCAGCGCGTTCTCGAAGACGCTGAACGACAACCGGGCGAACGTCGACGCGACGCTGAAGGGCTTGGCCGATCTCGGCAAGCAGATCGAGCCGCTCGGGCGCCGGCTACAGAGCGTCTCCGACGACGCGGACAAGGTCATCAAGGCGGTCGACGCGGACAAGGTGCGCGATCTCCTCGACAACGCGCAGACCTTCAGCAAGGCGCTCGCGGCAAGCGGGGGCAACTTCCAGACGGTGATGCGCGACGGCGCCGCCTTCGTGAGCAAGCTCAACGACACGTCGAAACAGCTCGATACGGCGATCGCCGACATCGACAACATCGTGAAGGCGGTCGACCCGCACAAGGTGTCGGGCATCGTCGATTCGATCAGCGACGTTGCGACGACGGTGCGCGGGAATCGCGGCAACATCGATCAGACGCTCAAGAACGCGACCGAGATGATGGCCAAGCTCAACCAATCGGCCGACAAGGTCGACGGCCTGATGACGAGCCTTCAGGGCTTTGTCGGCGCGCCGGGAACCAAAGGCGCGCTCCAGCAGGTGAGCGAGGCGGCGCAGTCGATCAAGAAGCTCTCCGACGACGTCGACGTTCGGGTGAAGGAGATTTCGGTCGGCCTCAACCGGTTCAGCAACTCGGGTCTGCGTCAGTACGAGGCGCTCGCCGTTCAGGGACAGCGCGTCCTCGAGGACATCGACCAGACGGTCCGCTCCTTCAAGCAGAATCCGAGTCAGCTCATCTGGGGAGCGAGACCCTCCCTGCCGGAATATCGCACGGGACAATAATGCGGAAAGCCGGGGGGCCAATCCGAAATCGCTTCAGGGCGGGGGGCGCCGGCGCGCTTGCGCTGGCGCTTGGCGCCTGCGCCAGCGCGCCCTCGGCGATCTTTGACCTGACGCCGGCCCGGCCGCCGGCTACGCGCCCGCTCGGCGCGCAGATCCGCATCGGCGAGCCGGTCGCCACCCTCGATCTCGACAGCGAGCGCATCCTGGTGCGCGACGGCATCACGCTCGCCCTGCTGCCCGGCGGACGATGGCCGCAGCAGCTGTCATCGCTGTTTCGCGCCCGTCTCGTCGAGACCTTCCAGAACGCGGGGCTCGCCCGCTCGCTCGCCGGCGGCGCCGCGGTGGCCGACTATGAGCTCGGCCTCGACATCCGCGCCTTCGAGCTGGACGCCGCGAAATCCGAGGCGCATGTCGATGTCGCGGCGCGGATCGTGGCGCTGACCAGCGGGCGCGTCGCCGACGTGCAGATCTTCGACGCGCGCGTCCCTGTGGCGTCGGCCGACGTCGGCGCGGTCGTCGCCGCGCTCGACCGGGCTTCGGCGATCGTCATGACCCGAATTGTCGCGTTCGTCGCCAGGAGGCTGTAGAAGCGGCACAGCGCCGCAGACCCTTGGAGCGGCGCCGTTGACGATGTAACGTGAGCCGCCGCGGTCAGAAGGGACGGCGGGGCCAAAGAACAGGACTTCAGGAATGATCGCAGACATTGTCCCATCCGAGACGCTGTTCGATTCGATCGTTCGCCACGGCGTGGACTCGGTCATGGCCGGGGCCGTGTTCGACAAGCCCTATCCGCATCTCATTTTCGAGAGGTTCTTCGCCCCGGACGTCTACAGGAAACTCATCTCCAGTTGGCCGGACATCGACCGCTACGTCGATCTCAACGGCGCGCGCACCCGCAAGCAGTACACGCTGTGGGATCGCCGCGTCGAGGCGGGCGACCTGGAGCGCACGGCGCTGTGGCGCACGGTCTCGGACGCCCTGTCCGCGCCCGAGATCCAGGCCGCGCTGCGCGAGCGCCTGGAGAAGGGCCTCAAAATGCGGGCGAAGGGCAGCGGCGAGGGGTGGCCGGTGCCGATGTATCCCCAACCCGTGCTCTACGCCGACTTCGACGGCTATGCGATCAAGCCGCATCCCGACACGCGCCGCAAGGTGCTGACGATGCTCATCTACATGCCCGAGGACGAGAGCCAGCGGGATCTCGGCACGACCGTCTACAAGATCTCGCCGATGGGCGTCTTCGCCTGGAAGTCCTATGGTCTGGTGAAAGACAAGACGGCGCCCTTCCTCCCCAACACCGGCTTCGCCTTCGTCGTCATCCACCCGGCGCATAACCTCCTGCACTCGAGCTGGCACGGCCGCGAGACGATCTCGCTCGACAATTCCAAGCCGCGTATGACGCTCCTCAACACCTATTACGCCAAGCCGCCGAAGGCGGGCGAGGAAGAGAAGGAATATGGGTAAGAAGCTCCTCCTACGCCTCTACTAAGTATGAACAATGAAAGAAACAGATAAGATGGGCGCTTTACGATCGCGTTCAGACAAAGCAAATTCAACTGAACGGGTCAGACTCGCGCCCATTCATCTGAAACGCGGGACCGCTTTCAATATCAGAGGCCTAGATCGCTTAGTGTTTTCTCCAGATGGAGAAATTGTTGCTTCGGTATCAGAAAAAGGCAAGATCGACCTGTGGATGTTCTCTTCTTGTAAGTTAATACGAACTTTGCAAGAGGAAGATTCATCTCCCGGATTAATTACTTTTCACCCTCGCGGTGAATTGCTAGCGAGTGGTAATAGGGCTGGTATTATAAGGATATGGGAGATTGACTCGGGTAAACTTTTGAAGGAAATCGATTGTAGGAAGGCCATTTCTGATCTCGACCCGCAGAACGCCCTTACTGCGCTTATTTGGTCCCACGACGGAAACTTGCTAGCATCAACGTTTCTTCAATCACCTGGCGTATTATGGGAAACAACTTCCTGGCGACCTGCCACATCCATCAAGACAAACGAGGTGATGCTTAACGCCTCATGGTCCGCATATTCAACGCATCTCGCAGTTGCGTCAGGAGACTTACTGATACTTAGCGCGCGTAGTGATGAGTTGGTTAGGCAATGTGAATCGGAAGGGCTATACGATGTCGCTTGGTCAACTAGTAGATCGTCACCTTGGATTGCGACTGCATCATCTCAGAGGGTCGTCGAAATATGGGACCCGAGGTTTGGAAAGAAGCTTCGTTCGCTCGAAGGACACGTTTCGGATGTCCGTTCCGTTGAATTCTCCCCTGATGGTCGGCTGTTAGCATCGACAGACAGTCGGGGCGAGGTCCGCCTCTGGAATTGTTCGGATTGGCTTAACGTCGCAAGACTAAAATTTACTACGGGAAAGATTACAAGAATAGTTTTCCACCCTAATCTGCCTTACCTGGTTGTGGTGCTTTCGGAAAGGCAAGCCTCGGCGGAAATACTAGTTTTTGAAGTAAACTATACAAATATTGATAAAGCACCCACAAAGCGGTCTGTTATCTATACCAGCGCAAAAATCGTTTTGGTTGGAGATGCGGGAGTAGGAAAGACTGGGTTAGGATGGCGGCTTTCGCATGGGGAATTTAAGGAGCATTCCTCAACACATGGCCAGCAATTTTGGGTCTTGGACGAACTTCGGCTAGAGCAAACTGACGGTACTCAGTGTGAAGCCGTTCTCTGGGACCTAGCTGGGCAGGACGACTATCGACTAATCCATGCGCTATTCATTGACGACGCTGATTTGGCAATCGTTTTGTTCGACCCGTGCCGCAGCGGCGATGCTCTGAGTGGGGTTGAGTACTGGTTAAAGCAGTTGAAAGTAGGAAAGAAAGGAGAGAACGGGCCAAGGATTGTTTTAATTGCGGCTCGAGTTGACCGAGGAACACCAAGGTTGACTGGAGATCAGCTCCAAAAGTATTGCGCCGAACGTGGAATAACGACCTACCTGCCAACTAGTGCAAGGACAGGAGAAGGTGTTGGTGAGCTAACAGAATACATGAAAAGACTGATTCCTTGGAACGAGAAACCAACAGTGACTACGGATAATTTTAAAAGAATTAAAGACTTCGTGCTCGGGCTGAAAGAGAATCGTCGGTTGAGGAAGATGATCCTCACGCCAACGGAATTAAGGAAACGCTTGAATAAATCAAATAGAAAATGGACGTTTACCGACGATGAAATGCTGACGGCTGTTGGACATCTTGCAAATCATGGCTACGTGACGCGCCTCAAAACGCCTTTGGGAGAGGAAAGGATTCTCTTAGTCCCCGAGCTTTTGAACAATTTAGCCGCGTCCTTTGTTTTGGAAGCACGCCGCAACAGGAAGGGACTCGGTTCTCTTGAAGAGGAAAGCTACTTGCAGGAGAGTACACATTTCAAGAAGTGAAGAAACTTGGGGAGGAAGAGCGACGAGTCCTAGTCGAATCGACGACTAATTTATTTCTGAAACATAATATATGGTTTTCGTGAGACAGATCCGTTGAAAGGAAAGGCCCATTTGATATTTCCTGAGCTAATAAATTTAAAGCGGACATTCGAAGATGAAACTAAGAGACTTGAGGATGGTGTTGCATACACCGCAGGCGGTGCTATCGAAAATGTTTACGCGTCATTAGTTGTGTTAACGGGATATACTGACGCGTTTACCCGAACTAATCAATGGCAGAATTTAGCTAGATACGAAGTAGGTAACGGTCAAGTATGTGGGTTTCGCTTGGAAGAGGAGAGGGCAGGAGAACTCGATTTCGTACTTTACTTTGGTTCCGATACGGAACCGTCAGTGAGAATGCTGTTTCAAGGCCTGTTTGAAAACTTTCTTGCTCGTCACAATTTGACTGTCCGTCGATTTGAGCCGGTCGTGTGCCAAAATGGGCATGTTCTTAATCGCGCCGTGGTCCGAGAGCTTTCGGCTAGTGGAGAGGAGAGCGCATTTTGTAATAGATGTGGCCAGCTCATAAAGCTGCCTGTTCCGTATAAGCCAATCCAACTTAGCGCAAAGCAGGCAGGGGAAGTAGTGGCAAATCGGCGAGCTGCAGACCTGCGATCACGGTTTGAGCAATGTCTCTTCCGAATCAAGACTTATATTACCGAGCAGAAAATATCCCCCGGCAATTGCTTTATAAGCTACGCGTGGGGCGATGCCGAGCACGAGCGATGGGTCGAAAAAATCGCTAGCGACCGATTTACAAAAAGGAGGAGTGGAAGTATTACTTGACCGCTGGGACAACGCCAAAATCGGCGCGAGCGTTCCAAGGTTCATTGAGCGGATAAGTTCTAGTCAATACATCATCGTTATTGGAACGAGACAGTACAAAATAAAGTATAAAAACAATGAGCCCATGCGCAGTTTCGTACTGGCGGCCGAAGGGGATCTTATTGGTAAAAGAATGATCGGTCAGGAAAGGGCAAAAGAGACGATACTTCCGGTATTGCTTGAAGCGACAGAGGAAGAAGCGTTCCCTGACTTATTGCATGGAAGAGTATATGCCGACTTTCGGGACAAGAACAACTATTTTGACGCGGCGCTAGAGCTGATACTGGAGATTCAACGGATTGATCGGAAAGGATCACTAGGTGAGGAGCTAAGGGACGCGCTCCATGTGCAGAAGGCCCGATGAACTATAGTTCGCAGACCCCGTGCCCATCGCAACGGTGCGCGTGTCGTCAAGCAATACTAAGCAATACATCGTCATCCGCCTGGCGCACAACCTCCTGCACTCGAGCTGGAGCACGGGCCGCGAGACGATCTCGCTTGACAATTCCAAGCCGCGTATGACGCTCCTCAACACCTATTACGCCAAGCCGCCCAAGGCGGGCGAGGACGCGAACGAGTATCGGTGAGAGCGGAGCGGTTGGCGCCAAGTCGGCTTCGCCGCG
>Ga0074046_10001364_pt1 | contig 22149 bp, 28 predicted proteins | sample BogForMeECP23OM3_FD_94441 | JGI IMG/M metagenome (GOLD analysis project Ga0074046, IMG submission 94441) | Bog forest soil microbial communities from Calvert Island, British Columbia, Canada - Bog Forest MetaG ECP23OM3 | ecosystem: Environmental > Terrestrial > Soil > Wetlands ...
GGAACGGGCGGAGCGCCGGTGCGGCCGCGCACCGAGGTCCAAACTGGGCCGCAAACTGCGCCATTGTATACCGCGAGCGGATGGGCTACAGCCGGTCAGGTCCGCTGACCGGTTGCTGAAGGGCGTGCCTGGACGCTAAGGTGGAGTAAGGCTCCTGCGGGCGGCGACCTGCTGGGCGTGTTTCCAGCTTTCCTCTTGACCAATTGTGCCAAGCTATCGTCCGGCGCAGCTCGCTCATCATGACACAAGACGAAGCTCTTCAAATCTTAAAGACCGGCGCCAGCGTCTTTCTGACCGGCGAGCCGGGAAGCGGCAAAAGTTACGCCGCCTCGCGCTATGTCAGCTATCTGCGCCGCGAGAACGTGCCCGTAAGCATGACCGCATCGACAGGCATCGCGGCTGCGCAGCTCGGCGGGACGACCGTCCACGCCTGGAGCGGCATCGGCACCCGCTCGAACGTCACCCGCACGGACTTGGACCTCATATCGAAAAACCGCCGCGTGACCGACCGCATCAAGAAAACGCGCGTGCTGATCGTCGACGAGGTCTCGATGCTCTCCGGCCAAACCTTGTCGGCGGTGGGACAGGTCTGCCAATACGTGCGCAAATCCAACGAGCCCTTTGGCGGCCTCCAGGTCGTGCTCGTGGGAGACTTCTTTCAGCTTCCGCCCGTTGTCCGCCGCGATGAGCGCGCGGGACCCGAGATGGACAGCCAGGACGAGGAGGATAACTCGCCGTTCGCCTATGGATCGCGCGCATGGCGGGATTTGGACCCTACGATTTGTTATTTGACCGAGCAGTATCGCCAGACCGACGCGGAGTTCTCGCAACTGCTCGCGGCCATTCGCTCCAACCGGTTCGGCAAAGCCGATCTTGGCCTGCTGGCCAGCCGGCGGATCGAGCACGATAGCCTCCCGCGCAGCGTCACGCGGCTTTTCACCCACAACATGGACGTCGACCGCATCAACCAGGCCGAGCTTCTTAAGCTACCCGGCGAGCCCAACAGCTATTTCATGACCGCGACGGGGGACAAGCTGCTGGCAGACGGCCTTAAGCGCGGCTGCCTTTCGCCCGAGCGCCTGGACTTGAAGAAGGGCGCCGTCGTGATGTTCACTAAGAACGACCCCGATGGCCGCTTCGTGAACGGCACGCTCGGCGTGGTCTCGGACTTCGACCGCGAGGACGGCAATCCGGTGGTTGTCACGAAAAGCGGCCTCTCGGTCTTTACAAAGCCCGCAGAGTGGAAGGTGAACGAGGAGGAGGCTGTGAAGGCAGGCATCGCGCAAATCCCGCTGCGGCTCGCCTGGGCCATCACCGTGCACAAAAGTCAGGGCATGTCGCTCGATGCCGCCGTGATGGACCTCAGCCACGCTTTCGAATACGGCCAGGGCTATGTGGCGCTATCGCGTGTGCGAAGCCTCTCCGGCCTGCACCTTCTCGGCTGGAACGAGCGCGCGCTGCGCGTTCACCCTCTGGCCTTGGAGAAGGACGCCGATTTCCGGCGCGCCTCTGAAACCGAGTGTGAGCGCCTGGCCGCCCGGCGCAGCGGGAATGAAGCCCTTCAAACCGCTTTCGCGCGCGAGCTGAAGGACGCGCAAGCCCCGCCCGCCAGTGCGCCAGCAGCAGGGAACGGCGCGGCCGGTAATGCCTATAAGAAGTGGAGCGCAGAGGAGGATGCAGACGCCTCGGCCCGCCACAAGCGCGGCGAGAGCGTGAAGGCCATTGCCGCCGCCCTCGGCCGGCAAGATGGCGGCGTCCGCGCCCGCCTCGTTAGGCTCGGGGTTATTCTGAAATAGCGGGCGCGCAGATGGATGCCCGCTTCAATGTGCAGCCGCCCTTGCGTACCGGGACAGCTGAATGCCTTGAACCACGTAGCCGCTTGTGCGCGAAACGACGCGATCGGCGCCCAGGATGCCGGCGAGGGTGCGCCGCAGAATGGTGGCATTGAAGTCCTTGGCCACTTTACCCGCCCAGCGCTTGTAGCTCTTCAAGGCATCGCCGCCGCGCAGTGCGCTGCCGGGTATGGTTGCTATGTCGAGCCAAGCCCGGACGCTTTGCTTCGCATCGGCAAGCGGGGCTGGTTCTATGGCGGGCTGCTGGATGCCGCCATCTCTGGAAGCTTCAAGCTTCCTTTCTCTCCACACAACTGAGCTATTTGCGGGGACGCCGCTAGAGGCGCTCGCCGGCGGCTGAACGCCAAAAAAGCAAGTGCGCAGCGCGGTATTGGCCGCCTTAGCCGCACCTTCGATAAAAAGGTCTGCGATTTGGTAACTTTCAAAGAGGCGAAGATGGTTATCGTTCGCACCGAGCACCCGGACCTTGCAGCCGAGCGGTGCAAGCCGCTTGTGAAGATAGATCAAGGTGCCGAGCCCGGCGGCGTCGATACCGGCCGCTTCCGACATATCGACCGTGATATCTCGCGCCTCTCTAGCCAGTTTTTCGATTATGGGCCTTGCGCCGCCTGCGAAGGCGTCATCGAACCGGCCCGTGACTCTCATGTCAGCTGGGATCATTTGTCTAGCCTGTTCAGAATATGGTTAAACGCGCCTACAAGTGTGCGATGCCCATAATTATTGCCGGCAGCGTTTCAGGGCGCCTAAGCCGGTAGTTAAACTTTTATTGGTTCCCCCTTTTTCTTCTCGCCGAAGGCATGGCAGAACATTGATTTCTATGGCGCAAATATGCTTGGCCCCTATCCGCAAACAAGCGCCGCCCGATGGAGGTACTTAACTGCGAATAGGTTTCCCGGAGTGATCGGGCGCCACGCTCGATTATGGCCAGATCCGATAGCTGAACGCCTGGCAAGGCCCGGGCGGAGACATCGGGGTCATCAAGTCCCGGCATGAGCGCAGACCATGCGATTTCGCCAGCCCCTCTTGCAGGATGACAGCGCGGGCATTTTCTGCTCTCTAAGACAGGACCTTCCGCCGCGCTCCTCTCAATCAGCTTCATGCATCCCATCATCTCCGTCTCGAACCTCACCAAGACATACGCATCCGGGCTCCAGGCACTGAAAGGCGTGAGCCTGGACATCGGGCGCGGCGAGATTTTTGCGCTGCTGGGACCGAACGGCGCCGGCAAGACGACGCTGATCGGCATAATCTGCGGCACCGTGAACGCGACGTCGGGCACCGTCACGGTCGATGGGCACGATATTAATAGCGATTACCGGGCCGCGCGGTCGCTGATCGGGCTTGTTCCTCAAGAGCTTGCGACCGACACCTTCGAGACCGTTTGGAACACCGTTTCCTTCAGCCGCGGGCTTTTCGGGCTTCCGGCAAGCCCGGCGCATATCACGAAGGTGCTGAAGGATTTATCGCTGCTGGAGCGCCGGAACAGCAAGATCCTCACGCTGTCGGGCGGCATGAAGCGGCGCGTCATGATCGCAAAGGCGCTCGCGCATGAGCCGCAAATCCTGTTTCTCGACGAGCCGACCGCCGGCGTGGACGTGGAACTGCGCAAGGGCATGTGGGAGGTGATCCGCGAGCTGCGCGCAACCGGCGTCACCATCATCCTCACCACGCATTACATCGAGGAAGCCGAGGAGATGGCCGATCGCATCGGTGTCATCAACAAGGGCGAGATCGTCATCGTCGAGGAAAAAGCCGAGCTGATCCGCAAGCTCGGGCAGAAGCAGCTTACGCTGGAGCTGCAGCACAAGCTCGATGCACTGCCCGCCGGGCTGAACGGCCACCGGCTCACTCTTGCCGCCGATGGATACCAGCTCGTCTACACCTACGATACGCAGGGCGAACGCACCGGCATCACCGCGCTCTTGAACGATCTCAACGCTGCGGGCATCCAGTTCAGGGACCTGAGCACGCAGCAAACCTCTCTCGAAGATATCTTCGTCGGTTTGGTGAGCAGGAAATGAGGGCGCGCTTGACCTGTTACGATCATCCGCGCCGTCATTGCGAGCGAAGCGAAGCAATCCAGGGGCCGCAAATTCGAGCGCGTTATAAGTGCGATGGATCGCCACGGCGGCTGAAGCCGCCTCGCGATGACGCCGGACACTTTGTGCTGGGGGTGAGAAACTAAAAATGAACTGGCGCGGCGTTTGGGCAATCTACAAATTCGAGATGGCGCGCACGCGGCGCACGCTTTTGCAAAGCATCGTCTCGCCGGTTATCTCGACTTCGCTTTATTTCGTGGTGTTCGGCTCGGCCATCGGCTCGCGCATCACGAGCATCGATGGCGTGAGCTATGGCGCGTTCATCGTGCCAGGCCTTATCATGCTGACGCTGCTCACCAACAGCATCGCGAACGCCTCCTTCGGCATCTATTTCCCGCGCTTCATCGGCACGATCTACGAGATCCTGTCGGCGCCGGTCTCCTCCTTTGAGGTCGTGCTCGGCTATGTCGGCGCGGCGGCGACGAAATCGGTCATCCTCGGGCTTATCATCCTAGCAACCGCCGGCTTTTTCGTGCCGCTTGAGATCGCCCACCCGCTTTGGATGCTCGTGTTTCTGCTATTGACGGCGGTCACCTTCAGCCTGTTCGGTTTCCTCATCGGTATCTGGGCCGATAATTTCGAGAAGCTGCAGGTGATCCCGCTGCTCGTCATCACGCCGCTCACTTTCCTCGGCGGAAGCTTCTATTCCATCCACCTGCTGCCGCCCTTCTGGCAGAAGGTCACGCTGTTCAACCCCGTCGTTTACCTCATCAGCGGCTTCCGCTGGAGCTTCTATAATATCGCCGATGTCAGCGTCGGCGTGAGCCTTGCCATGACGGCGATATTTCTGGCCATCTGCGCGATCCTCGTTTGGCGGATTTTCAAGACCGGCTACCGGCTAAAGACCTAGAGCGATGTGCGTAGAGTTGGAATCCCCGTCATTGCGAGCGAAGCGAAGCAATCCAGGGACAAGTCACTGATGTTGCTTTGGATCGCCACGGCGGCAAAGGCCGCCTCGCGATGACGTTGCGTCCGGTTAAGCGCACGGCGCAGTAACCGTGCCGCTTGTTAGACTGACCAGAATTTACTATATTATGGTCAGAACGGAGCGCAGAGATGACAAACTGGCAAGTACAGGACGCAAAGACGCACTTTAGCGAGCTGATGGAGCGCGCTCGCAGTGAAGGCCCGCAGACCATCACGCGGCATGGGGCCGAGCGCGCCGTGCTTTTATCCATCGAGGACTACCGCAAGCTGACGGCGCCGCATGCGGACTTCAAGGCGCATCTGCTGGGCGGCCCCAAGGTGGACGAGTTTGAAATCGAGCGCGACCGCGATTTGGGCCGGGACATCGATTTCTGAGCATGGCGGGCTTTCTTATCGACACCTGCGTGCTGTCGGAGACACGCAAGCGGCGGCCCGACGCGGGCGTTGTGCAATTCCTTGCTGACGCGGATGCGGTGCAGCTTTACTTAAGCGTGCTAACCATCGGCGAGATGCGCAAAGGCATCGAGAAAAAGCGGCTCACCGATGCGGACGCCGCCGGCCAGATCGCCGCCTGGGCGGATCGCATCGAGACCGATTTCGCGGACCGCATCCTTGAGGTCGACGTGGCGGTCGCGCGGCTATGGGGCGAGTTCAGCGCGGGAGGGCGTGCGCCGGTGATCGATACGCTGATTGCGGCGACGGCGCTCGTGCACGGGCTGACGGTCGTGACGCGCAACATGAAGGACTTCGTCGCTAGCGGCGTGGCGCTTATCAATCCTTGGCGGGGGTAGGGCCAAAATGCTGAAGGCGCTAGGCTTGCTGCTCCTCTTTATTTTCCTTGTGCATTTCTATCTGCTTGCGCGCACGGGCCATATCGATCCTTGCGACGCCGCCTTCGCAAAGCTCGAATACGAGACTATCGGTTGGAACAAGTACAAGAAGCGCGAGCTGGAGATCGATCCGGAGCAGCAGCCGCTCTACGACGAGATCAGCCGGAGACATATCCTGCAGTGTTATAGGATAGCGCTGTTTTAATGCGTCCAGGCTGATTTGAGTGCTCAAAGTAGACGGAAGCGTGACCATGAAGAAACCTTGCCACCCCGGCGAGATCATCCGCGAGGACGTGCTGGCCCCGCTCGGCCTCAATGTCACGCACGCAGCCAAAACGCTCGGCATCACGCGGCAGGCACTGTCGAATATGCTGAATGGCCGCATATCGCTCACCGCCGAAATGGCGCTACGCGTCGAGAAGGCGTTCGGGCCGAAGATGGAGCATCTAATGCGGATGCAGCTGAATTACGATCTCGCGCAGGCCCGCGCCCGCGCCGATAGCGTGCATGTGGAGGCTTACCGGCCTCAATAATCGAGGTCTGGTCGCGGAAGCTCGACGCGGACCATATCGAGCGGCTCCTATTGTAATGCCTTGACTAATTATAAGTTATAAAAAATGTTATATTCCATTTATTATATAGTGTTTTGTTGTAGAGTTAATGATGGTGCGTTTCTTAACATTCGGGCTCGCTGCCTTCCTACTGATGGCTTCTGCTCTTCGATGCCACTCCGATCAGATTCGTCAGCAGGGTGCTGTCGCATGTACTTCACTAAATGCATTGATAATTTTTGAAAACTTTAGAAAGAAAAAAGATACTTATGACATGATAAACGCACTACAAAATCGTGAATGCATTATACTCCCGTTGGGTCAAAAAGTCGAAAAGATCGATGGTAAAGTAGGTGGTTTCTTCAGTATTGCCGTTACATTCCCTGGAAGCGCCAAGGAATGGTGGATCTCCCAATTCGACTTAAGAACATCGATTGAACTCCAGAGCCTCAGCAACGAGCTGGATCGTTTGACAGAGAAATTTAAAAAGGAACGTCAGCGCCGAGCTTCGATTTCAGGTAGCCAGGCTAATATCACCAAAAGCTGGTTGCCGTTACCCACGCCATTTCCGCCGGCGCTCTCGACAAAGTACAGCAGCACAACCGCGCTTTTTGATAATATCCGAAACTCAGTATGGTCGATAGTTGCAAAGAATAAAGATGGCGAAAAAGAAGGTTTTATTGCACAGGGGACTGCTGTCGCCGTTTCGGAGCATCTTCTTTGAGCATTGTATCGTTGACAAACCCAGAAAAATGATTCATAGTCGAATCAATGGGATAAAGGATTCCGGCTATGTCTACGTTAAACCGGCCATATCTGTGGGATGAAGAAGCGGCTTTTAAGCGCCTTGAAGCGGCGATTTGGCCGGACGGTCCCGTATGCCCGCATTGCGGGAACAAAGATCGCATCTACGTGCTTGAGGGCGTCCGGAGCAAGCCCAGCAAGAAGAACCCTGAGGGTATCGTCCGCCACGGGCTTAAGAAATGCGGAGCATGCCGCAAACAATTCACCGCCCGGATGGGCACCGTTTTTGAAAGCTCTCACGTCGCCTTACACAAGTGGATGCAGGCAATTCACTTGATGGTCTCTTCCAAGAAGGGCGTGAGCGCTCATCAACTCCACCGCACGCTTGAGATCACATACCGTTCCGCTTGGTTCCTAGCTCATCGCATTCGCGAGGCTATGCGGACGGGCGAACTCGCCCCAATGGGCGGTCCCGGCGCGATTGTTGAGATTGACGAAACTTTCATCGGCAAAAAGGAGGGTGAGACCAAGCGCGCCGGCGGCTACGCACACAAGCAGGCCGTTCTAAGCTTAGTCGAGCGTGGCGGAGAAGTCCGCAGTTTTCAGATCGAGAAGGCGAACACTGCCAACATCAAGCCGATTGTAGATGCTAACCTTTCCAAGGAAAGCATGCTCATGACCGATGAGTCCCGGTATTACGGGAAGCTCGGCAAGGGGTTCAAGCACCACTTCACGGTTGACCACGGCTCTGGCGAATACGTTCGCGGCGGCGTCCACGTGAATACCCTTGAGAGCTATTTCAGCGTCTTCAAACGCGGCATGAAGGGCGTTTATCAACATTGCAGCGAGCGCCATCTGCATCGCTATTTGGCGGAGTTCGATTTTCGGTATAATAATCGAGTCGCTAAGGGCGTAAATGACAGCGCACGCGCTGATCTCGCGCTTCTAGGCGTTGTCGGAAAAAGGCTAACTTACCGGGACTCGTTCGGGCAGGAGGAATGCTCCTGATGGCAAATGCCGGAAGTTTTGACTGGAAAGATGTAGGCGGGCTAGGCCTTTACACGGTTCCTATGGTTGCGCTGCTTTTGAACGAAAAGCAGCGCATAGTCAGATCATGGATTGACGGCTATCCAAATAGCGATGCAAGCCCAATCATTGTCCGGCAAGTTCCCCAGATTGGCGGGAAAACCGTATTCGGGTTTCTTGATCTTGTTGAAGCAAGGTTCGTGAAGCATTTTTGTGATCTCGGCCTGAGCCCACAATCGATCCGGAAGGTTGCGACTAAACTTCGCCAGAGGCACAAAGAAGACCATCCGTTTGCAACGAACAAAAGGTTTCGGACAGACGGAAGAAAAATCTTCTTGGAGGTCGCCGAAACAGAAGAGGAAAGAAGAATACTTGATATCATGACGGATAACTTCGTCATGGCGACTATGATTGAGCGTTCTTTATTTGATGCGATCCTCTACGCAGACGATTTGGCGTACCGGTGGAAACCGTTTAAGGATGCGCCAAAGATTGTACTCGATCCAAAAATCTCCTTTGGGCGGCCTGTCATAGAAGGCACTTGGGTTCCTACGCGGACTTTATATCGTTCCTTTGTTGTGGACGGAAGCATTCCCTTGACGGCTGACGAATACGGTCTTGATGAAGACGATGTTCGTCAAGCTATCGATTTTGAGAGAACGCTTGCTGAAGGCACCATTCATTGAAGATACGGCTCGACGAGAACATTTCTTATCGGGTCGCGCGGGCTCTCGTTGCAGCCTTGCCGGAAAGGCAAGGCTATGAAGTTACTCACGTAATTGACGTGCATCAGCCTTCCACGAAAGATCCTGACTGGTTGCGGGAGTTTGCCGCGCAAGGGGACACAGCAATTATATCCGGAGATTTCAATATCTTGCGGAATTGGCCAGACTTGGTTGCGTATACTGAGACGGGACTGATATCATTTTTCCCGCCTCCTTCTTTTGAAAAGTTAAATAGGTTTGGTAAGGCCGCCTTCCTAATTCGCTGGTGGCCCGCCATAATAGAGCAAATTAAGCTTAGCAAAGCTGGGGACCGATGGAGGCTACCCATGAAATGGGAGCCGTCTCACACTGAAATGAAAGTCCTCCGAGACCCTAGGGTTTCAGGCAGGATCATAACACAGAGCCCAGGGGCGGACATAATCTTGCTGGAAAGCAAGAAAGCAGGCAGTTAGATGCCAAAAAACACCAAGAAGCTTTCTCAGTTCGAGAAGTTCAAGAAGCTCGCCGAAGAGGCAGGCTGCGAAGATAACGACGCAGCCTTCGATGCAACGCTTAAGCGCCTAGCTGAGACGCCGCCGCCGGAAACCGTCGAAAAGCGGAAGACAAAGAATACTACGAAATAGCGATTCCGTTACGGCTACCGGCCAGGAACCACGTAATACTTATTGCCAGAATACGGGTTCCCCGCGCCGTATGGATTATTGAGGCTATCGGAAGAATATGGGTTTCCATATTGCCCGTACGGATTTGACGTTGAATCGGGATCGTAGGGATTTGCGCTTAGCTTCCCGTGGTAATTTCCGTTCTGATCGTAAATCTTCGGTGCCTCAGTCGCGTATGGATTTGTCCAAGACTCATTGCTGTATTGGCTGCCATATTGGCTATATGGGTTCATTAGCCCATCTGGCTTGTACGGGCTTCCAGCACCGTAGGGGTTGTTTAGGCAATTTTCATCATAAGGACAGTTTGCATAGCTAGCGCAGGGAAGCGCAAACGCTATCGTAAGTACAATTGCTCTAATTTTTGTCATGACAATCACCTCGTCAAAAGGGGAGGCTAGATTTGACCATATTTTCTCAGAAATCGAAACTGCAAGTTGCGGTTTCCGCAATAGAAAGGAGCCAATGGCACTAATCCATTGGAGCGATTGCGCTATTTATAATGGCCCAGCGCTCCGGGCCGGGGAATGTGACTGCGGCGGCTTAGATCTGCGCGATGATACTGGCCATAGCCTTATCTCCCCGCCTATATCCGGGGCGGGGGGCTTCGGAGGCCTCTTCAAGGATAGAGAGAGCAATAGCCTCGTCGAGGCGCAGCAATTTCCATCCAATCGGTTCATTGCTGACGCTCCCGCCGCGAACCTGATAGACGCGCATGACGGCGTTACCATCCTTGGTAATGCCGCAAGCGTGGACCTCAACAACACGGTAAAAGCCGTCATATGAGATTTGCAATCTTCGCCCTTTCGCCAGGGCGTCGCAAGCTGTTGCGGTGTGCATCGTGGTAGCCTTCAGAAACCTTAGAACTACCTACCACGATTCGCCTTGGGTTTGTCAACGATACAATTCTCTCTTCTTTTGACAAACTGCCATGTTATATCGAACGCGATGAGCATAACAGCCTATTTAGACAGTAAGAAAATTGAAGTCGAGATGTTCGCTTCCGATACCGAAAGCGACCGTTGCGTCTTGCGTTCGAAGTTCCCTATTGAGGCCTATGTGAGGGGCGTCAAACGTTTTTCTGATATCAAAGTTGGGGAGCATGTAGTTACTATCGGGTATCCGCGAGGTCTCGAGCATACCCTGGGAGATGGACTTGTCTCCGGTTTGAGACCGACCAAACAGAGACATCTGATACAAACAAATGCTCCCATTTCTCCTGGATCCTCAGGTGGAGGGCTGTTTGACGACGCCGGGAACTTAATTGGAATCACTGCTTTCATGCTGCAGGATTCGCAGGCGTTAAATTTTGCGATTCCGGCTGAAGAGTTTTGGAAATAGTCGTATGTGCGGCGCGCGCGCGAGCACCATCTCAGGAATATTTCGCTGTACCATACAAGCAATGATGCTTCCGGGCACTTGTGCTACAGTCCGTGGAAAGGGGACGATGGATGCAAACGATTTCCACTGAGATCGAGGACGCAAAGGTGCGCAGGCTCGTCGAAGCCGCCCGCAAGGCGCCTGTAACTGTGCTGGAAGATGGCGAGCCTGTCGCCGTGGTGCTTTCGCCCGAGGAATTCGAACGCCTCGACGAGCAGGATCGTATCCGCCGCGAGGCAAAGACACGGCTACGTCAGACGATGGCCGCTGTTCAAGCGGAAGCGGCTGGCAAAGGGTTCACGGAAGCGGAGCTTGACCGGCTACTAGCCGATGAGAGTTAAGCGCGCCGTTCTCGACACGAATGTATTCATTAGCGCTCTCCTCTCATCTTCGGGCAAACCATTCGCGTGTTTATCCTGGGTGTTGGACAACGCGACACTCCTCGCGTCGCGGGATTTGCTCCTGGAGCTTGAAACAAGGCTGGCGCGGCCGAAATTCGAAAAATATGTCGATGCGAACCGGTGCAGGTGGAGACAAGCGGCGCGCTCAGGGCATGCCGTGACCCCCGATGACGATAAGCTCTTGGAAATTGCGGTGATCGGAAATGCGGACTGCATTGTGACGGCGATCGGGATTTGCTTGTGCTCGATCCTTTTCAGAATGTGCGGGTATTGACTCCAGCTGCCTTCTTGGAAGCGATTGCCGTTTGAGGGTCTTGCGAATCCCCGTGCGTAACGTGGCGGCCGGCCTTTAAAATCCCCAAGATCGCCCTAAGGTAAGGGGCAAGTAACCTTCGGCGGCAGGCCGCCGGGTCAAGCCCGGCGGCAAGCTTGGGGCCAGTAAGCCTTTGACACAAACACACATCTCGGTGCGCGGCGCGCGCGAGCACAATCTCAAGAACATTTCGCTCGACATCCCGCGCGAGCAGCTCGTGGTCATCACGGGCCTGTCGGGCTCGGGCAAGTCGAGCCTCGCCTTCGACACGATCTACGCCGAGGGCCAGCGCCGCTATGTCGAAAGCCTGTCGGCCTATGCGCGGCAATTTCTGGAGCTGATGCAGAAGCCCGATGTGGACCACATAGACGGGCTGTCGCCGGCCATCTCCATCGAGCAGAAGACCACAAGCCGCAATCCGCGCTCGACGGTCGCCACAGTTACCGAGATTTACGATTATATGCGCCTGCTCTGGGCGCGCGTCGGCGTGCCCTATTCGCCGGCAACGGGGCTTCCCATCGAGAGCCAGACCGTGAGCCAGATGGTGGACCGGGTGCTGGCGCTGCCAGAGGGCACGCGGCTTTATCTGCTGGCGCCCATGATCCGCGGGCGCAAGGGCGAATACCGCAAGGAATTCGCCGATCTGCAGAAGCGCGGCTTTCAGCGCGTGAAGGTGGACGGCACGTTCTACGAGATCGCCGATGTCCCGGCGCTCGACAAGAAGTTCAAGCATGACATCGACGTGGTGGTCGACCGTATCGTGGTGCGCGGCGATATTGCGAGCCGGCTCGCCGATAGCTTCGAGACGGCGCTGGAGCTGGCGGACGGCATCGCGGTGGTGGAGTTTGCGGATAAGGCGCCGTTGTCATTGCCGGGCTCGACCCGGCAATCCAGGGATAAGGCCGCCTCCCCGGTGGCCCTGGATGGCCCGGTCAAGCCGGGCCATGACAAAAAGGGGGAAACCGAACCCGAACGCATCATCTTCTCGCAGCGCTTCGCCTGCCCGGTCTCGGGCTTCACCATCGACGAGATCGAGCCGCGGCTCTTCTCGTTCAACAACCCGTTCGGCGCCTGCCCGAAATGCGACGGCCTCGGCACGGAGCTTAAATTCGAGCCCGCGCTCACCGTGCCGGACGCTTCGCTTAGCCTCCGCAAGGGCGCCATCGTGCCCTGGGCGCGCACCGGCAACACCTCGCCCTATTACACCCAGACGCTGGAGGCGATCTGCCATCACTTCAACGTCTCGATGGAGACGCCTTGGAGCAAGCTGCCGAAGACGGTGCAGGACACGATCCTGTTCGGCTCCGGCGGCGAGGTCATCGCATTCACCTATGACGACGGGATGCGCAGCTACACCACGAAGAAACACTTCGAGGGCGTCATCACCAATATCGAGCGGCGCTGGAAGGAAACCGACAGTCAATGGGTGCGCGAGGAGCTGTCGCGTTACCAATCCGACGCGCCTTGCGAGGAATGCAAGGGCTTCCGGCTGAAACCGCAGGCGCTCGCCGTGAAGATCGGCCGCCTGCACATCGGCGAGGCGTCGCGGCTTTCGATCCGGGCCGCCAACGACTGGTTCGCCACGCTGCCGGACACCCTCACCGCCAAGCAGAACGAGATCGCCTCGCGCATCCTGAAAGAAATCCGCGAGCGGCTGCGCTTCCTCAACGATGTCGGCCTCGATTATCTCGCGCTTTCCCGCAATTCCGGCACGCTGTCCGGCGGCGAGAGCCAGCGCATCCGGCTCGCCTCGCAGATCGGCTCGGGGCTGACCGGCGTGCTTTATGTGCTCGACGAGCCCTCCATCGGGCTGCACCAGCGCGACAATGCGCGGTTGCTCGTCACGCTGAAGCATTTGCGCGACCTCGGCAATTCGGTGCTGGTGGTCGAGCATGACGAGGACGCGATCTTGGCTGCCGACCACGTCGTCGATGTCGGGCCGGGCGCCGGCGTGCATGGCGGGCACATCATCGCGGAAGGAACGCCCGCCGAAATCATGGCGCACCCCGAAAGCCTCACCGGGCAATATCTCACCGGCAAGCGCGCCATCCCGCTGCCGGCCGAACGGCGCAAAATCGACAAGCGCCGCCAGCTCACCGTGCGCGGCGCGCGCGGCAATAATTTGAAGAACGTCACCGCCTCGATCCCGCTCGGCTGCTTCACCGCGGTCACGGGCGTCTCCGGCGGCGGCAAATCCACGCTTTTGATCGAGACCATCCAAAAGGCGGCCTCGCGCCGGCTCAACGGCGGCGGCGAGACGCCCGAGCCCTTCGACGCGCTCGACGGCATCGAGTTCCTCGACAAGGTCATCGACATCGACCAATCGCCCATCGGCCGCACGCCGCGCTCGAACCCTGCCACCTACACGCAAGCCTTCGGCCATATCCGCGACTGGTTCGCCGGCCTCCCCGAAGCCAAGGCGCGCGGCTATCTCCCCGGCCGCTTCTCCTTCAACGTGAAAGGCGGGCGCTGCGAGGCCTGCCAGGGCGATGGCGTCATCAAGATCGAGATGCATTTTTTGCCCGACGTCTATGTCACCTGCGACGTCTGCAAGGGCCACCGCTACAATCGCGAGACGCTGGAAATCCATTTCAAGGGCAAGTCCATCGCGGACGTGCTGGAGATGACGGTGGACGAGGCGGCCGAATTCTTCAAGGCCGTGCCTTCCGTGCGCGACAAGATGGAGACGCTGCAGCGCGTGGGGCTCGGCTATATCAAGGTGGGGCAGCAGGCGACCACGCTCTCGGGCGGCGAGGCGCAGCGCGTGAAGCTGTCGAAGGAGCTGTCGAAGCGCGCGACCGGCAAGACGCTGTATATCCTCGACGAGCCGACCACGGGGCTGCATTTCCACGATGTCGCCAAGCTCTTGGAGGTGCTGCATCAGCTTGTGGATGCGGGCAACACCGTGGCTGTGATCGAGCACAATCTTGAGGTCATCAAGACGGCGGATTGGGTGATCGATCTGGGGCCGGAGGGCGGCGATGGCGGCGGGCGCGTGGTGGCCGAGGGGCGGCCGGAGGATATCGCCAAGGTGGCGGAAAGCTACACGGGCCAGTTTTTGGCGGGGATGCTGAAGCGGCGTCCGGCGAAACGGGTCGCGGCGGTACGGGCGGCGGAGTAGTTTATTTAACAGCTGTTACTTATCTTGGTTGTATTGGAGTCGTCGCAACCTATTTTTGCCATGTCCAAACCGAGACCGAGATGATGACCCCTCCAAATCCAAGGCGACAACGCGATAGCTGGAAGGTAATTGATCAACTATTTTCCCAGTCAAATAACTGTTGGATTGTGCATTATTCTTGCGAGAGCTTTTACGAAAGAAGCGATGGGAGTTCACCGCGCATCACGTCGATTGCCGTACGTAACCTCGCAACAGCTCAAACGCAATCTTTTTCCATCCACCAAGCTGCTGAGAGGCAAAGGGTCCCTTTTGATGAGATTCCGCGACGCTATGATGAACTAGAGCACCTTATGCTGAAAGAGTATTTTGATCACCTGAAACATCATCAGGGCATGAATTACCTGCATTGGAATATGCGTGATATAAATTATGGTTTTGCAGCTATTGAACATCGTTTTAGGGTGCTCAAAGGTGAACCCTTTATTCTTGGTGATAATCACAAATTCGACGTTGCGCGCCTCCTGGTAGACATTTATGGCCCTTCATATGCTCCACACCCAAGGCTTGCAAAGTTGTTGGCTCTTAACGGTATCAAGCCGCTAAGTTTTAAGAACGGAGCCGAAGAAGCGGCCGCCTTCCAAAATCACGAATATGTTGAGCTTCATCAATCAACTCTTAGAAAAGTTGATGTCATTTCTGACATAATATATCGTGTTCATGATCGAACGCTTATAACGAAAACTACCTGGTGGCAAATGCACGGCGGGCATGTTCGTACAACCGTTGATTGGATATTCGAACATAAGGGTATCGCGTTTGGAATTGCCATGCTTAGCTTAATCTTAACCATTTACGGGCTTCGGTGAACGGATGAAACTTACCATTGAAACAGATCGCGAAGTCGACGGACGCTGGATAGCCGAAGTTCCGGAGCTTCCAGGCGTTCTCGCCTATGGCGCCACCCAAGAAGAAGCGATGGCGAAAGCGGAAGCACTTGCGTTCCGGGTTCTGGCCGAGCAGCTCGACCATGGGGAAGCGAAGCCGATAGAGCTTTCGTTCGCCGTCGCTGCCGAATGAGCCGGTTTGCAGCGGCGAAAGCGCGCCGCGTGCTTGCTGCCTTGCTCCGCCTTGGCTGGGAGGTCAAACGTCAGTCCGGATCGCACCGGACACTCTCGCGGGCAGGCTGGCAAGACGTAACCTTCGCCTTCCATGATGACGAAGAGATTGGGCCTGCCATGCTCGCACGCATTGCGAAGCGAACCGGGCTCAAGCCCGAGAATTTGTAAAAAGGTCTGGAGCCATGACGCGCATTGCAACCCAAGTGGAACTTGTTCGCGAAGGCGCGTTTCTCGCAGAAGTCGAGGTTGAGATTATCGAGGACGACATGGGCTGGTCGCCGGGCTTTCCCCCGGCCGCTGCCGAGAAATTGGACCGCGTCCGCATCGCGCTCAAGACAGGCGATCTGGCGACCGCATTGAAGTACGCTAAGATTTACGAGATGAGACCGATTGAGCCCTCCGAATTCGAATAAGACCGATATCCATGAACTCGCGTGAAATTGTGCACGCGCTATCTCGAAGAAGGCCCGCGTTGCAGGCCAAGGGCGTGCAGCACCTTGCGCTGTTCGGCTCCTACGCGCGGGGCGAGGCTCGCGAGGAGAGCGATCTCGATGTGCTGATCGATGTCGATCAGGCGCTGCCAAAGTTTTAGCTGATCGATCTTGCGGGTGTTGCGAATTTACTAACCGATATTACGGGGATCGAGACCTACCCGGTTGAGCGCAAAATGTTGGCGAAGGACCCCCGCTTTGCCGAGCGCATCTCGGCCGGCATCGTCGAGATTTTCTGATGGCGGCGGCGAGCGTTCGCGATCAGGCCGTGACATAGGCATTTCGTAGCGCCGCGGCTTGGTTAATATTGGCATGGTAAACCTGGGGCCGTTCGAATTTCTCCCCGCCGCAAAAATCGCGATTTTTTCGCGTTTTCACCCGCAAATCGCGACTCCAAAAAGTCCGTTAAATATAGATAATTGCGCGCATTAACCGCTAAATGTGACCGCCGGTTGCAATAGCCCGCTGCCGCTACTTGAGTTGTTTTGCGCAGGAGCAGACTTTCTCATGCAATATCTGCGCGTTATCCCGCTTAATGCTTTAGCAAGGCACTTTTCCCTATCATCGCGGCTCGAGGAAAAGCCACAGGAGAAGGCGAAGCAACCATGGTCTTGTACGGCACTCGTAAACAGGTAACGCGGGTGACACCGGCATTGGCGGCCGCAAGGGCTCTCGCGCGCTACTCGCTGCCCCCGCCCCCGGCTTGGGCTTTCTGTTCGGCCGCGCGCTGCCGCTCGACGATCTTCACTGCGAAAATCGAGATCTCGTAAAGAAGCAGCGTCGGAATGGCGAGGCCGATCTGGCTCACAACGTCTGGAGGCGCGAGCACGGCAGCGACCGCGAAAATGATGACGACAGCATAGCGCCACTGCTGGCGCAGCCATTGCGAGGATACCATGCCAACACGCGCCAAAAGGGTGAGCAGCACCGGCAATTGAAAGCAAAGCCCAACGGCCAGGATGAGCGTCGTGATGAGGTGCAGATATTCGCTGACCTTGGCGGTGAGCTGAATCTGAACGGGGCCCGTTCCCACCTGCTGCATGGACAGAAAGAAGCGCATGGCGAGCGGCATCACGACGAAGAAAACAAGGGCGCCGCCGATCAGGAACAGGATGGGCGTGGCGATCAGAAAGGGCAAAAACGCCCGGCGCTCGTTCTTGTAGAGGCCAGGGGCGACGAACATGTAAAGCTGCGCCGCCAGCATCGGGAACGAAAGCACAATCGCTCCGAAAAAGGCGACGCGCAGCTGCGTGAAGAAGAATTCCTGCGGGGCTGTGTAGATCAAATCGATGCGGCTCTCGCCGCCCACAGCGAGCTGGTAAGGGATGAGCAGGAAATTAAAGATGTCCTGCGCGAACATGTAGCAGAAAACGAAGAAAGCAAGGACGGTGACGATGCAATAGATGAGCCGCCGCCTAAGCTCGATCAAATGCTCGAGGAGCGGCGCCTTGGTCTGTTCGATGTCCTCGTCGGGGTTTGCCACAGCCATGGATTTTAGCTCAGGCCACCGTTGCGGCGCGATCTTTTGAGGGCTCGTCCACCGGCTTTTGCGCTGCCGGCGGCACAGCATTGTGCTCTGCGGGAACGGCCCCGTCCGAAGGCTTTCCGGTGAGCGGCGCTCCGGTTGCGGAAGCCGGGGCCGCGTCCACGGCTTGCACACCGTTCATTTGTGCCGGGGAGGCGGTCTCCGCCCGCGGCACCTGCGCGGAGACGTGCTCCCGCGGAGGCACGGGCACGGATTTATAATCTTGGCCGATCGCGCGATCGAGGCTCTCGCGAAGCTGGGTCTTGGGGTTCAGTGCCCGGAAATCTTGGAGATTCTTATGCAGATCCTCGTAGCCGGACTCGCGCATCGACTCCTCGAAATGGCGGCGGAAATCGTCGGCCGAACGCCGGAGCTTCGCGGTCATGCGGCCCAAATTCTGCAGCACGGCGGGCAGCTCTTTCGGGCCGATGAAAATCAGCGCCACCACGGCAATCAAAAGAAGCTCCGACCACGCAATATCGAACATTGTTGGAGTGCTGCCTTACATTGAGCTTAATGGCGGTGAGCCGGCCGGCGTCTCAAGCCTTCGTTCCGGTTTCCGTGTGCGTGCCCGCCTCGGTCCGCGCGGGCTCATGATCCAGCGGCTTCGGAGCGGCCGGCGCTTGCGGAGGCGGCGCTGCCGTTTCGTCGTCGGACATGCCCTTTTTGAAGGCCTTTATCCCCTTTGCCACGTCTCCCATGAGGTCCGACACCTTGCCTTTTCCGAACAAGAGCACGACCACGAGTAACACAAGCATAAGCTGCAATGGGCTCCATGCAGCTCCGAACATGAGGTCTTGGGGCATCGTGTCCATGCTCACTCCCTATGCTGCGCCCTGACGGGCGCTAAGCAATTCTTTTCATCGCGACTGCTCTGAACGTGGCCGCAAGGACACGGCATGTCAAGCGCGCTGAGCTTAGCAAAGCGTATCACGGCGCAAACCGGCAGGAATGCAGCAGGATTTGAGCGTTAGCGGGCGCGCGCTAGCCGGCCGAAGCGGCCCGCACCGGTGTTTCCGGCTCCTCTTCCTCTTCCGCTTCCGGCTCTCCAGCATCGAGCGGCTCGTCCTCCTCGGGCGCATGCTCGCCTGAAGGCTCGTCCTCCAGCGGCTCCTCGTCCTCGCGCAGCGTCACGCTATCGTCGGGTTCGGGCACGCTGAAGCCTGGCGGCAGGTTGCTGTCGAGCAGCCCTGCGCCTTTCAGCTCGGCGAGGCCAGGCAGGTCGCGAACCGAATCGAAGCCGAAATGCTCGAGGAAGGCCTCTGTCGTGCCGTAGGTGACAGGGCGCCCCGGGGCGCGCCTGCGTCCGCGCAAGCGAACCCAGCCGATTTCCAGAAGAACGTCGAGCGAGCCTTTCGAGGTGCTGACGCCGCGGATTTCCTCGATCTCAGCGCGCGTGACCGGCTGGTGGTAGGCGATGATTGCCAGCGTTTCGAGCGCTGCCTTGGAGAGCTTCTTCTGCTCGACCGAATAATGCTCGAGCAGGAAGGACAGATCCTCCGCCGTGCGAAAGGCCCATTTGCCGGCGACGCGCACGAGATTGACGCCGCGGCCCGAATAAAGGCTCTGCAGCTCGTCGAGAAGCTGGCTCACATCGTCCTTGGCTCCGAGATGCTTGGCGAGCGAGGCCTGATCGAGCGGCTCGGCCGCGGCGAAGAGCAGCGCCTCCAAAATGCGCAGCTTCTCGCGGCTGCCGGCCGAGGGCAGCCGTGCTACGTTGGATGGCAGCGGAAGCGGCAAAATGGGTACCCGCCCGCCGCCGCTTCCGCTGCCCGGTTTTTTGCCATCCTTGCTTGCCATCGGAAACCTTCCGTTATCCCCAGCTTTCTTAAGTGATAGTTCGCCTGATTTGCCGCGGTTGCGCAAGGGCCTGGATTGTGCGGTTGAATCGCTGCCTGCGACAAAACCATGCCAAGCCTAAGCAGAGTTCGCAAAAGCATGTTCCCGTGAAGACGGGGATGGCCTTCCAGGTTTTGCGATAAAACTCTGCGAAAACGAAAGATCCTAGGCAGGCAGCATGCGGCCAAAAGCATTGGGGTTGGCGGTTCCGTGCCCGGTGTGCGCCGCGAGACGATTTTAGACATTCTGCACGCTTGGATCGTCATCTGTCAGGCCTGCCTAGCTTGCGCGGGGCCGACCCGTTTTGCGAGCGTTAGAAACCTATAAAAGGTTTAGTCCGGATTGGAACACTCCAGCTCCGGCACTGTTAACTCCCCCGTAAAAAGCAACTTCTGATTGCAAGGAGTTACCATGTTCACCCGGCGTTTTGTCGCAGCCAGTCTCCCGATCTTATTAGCATTTTTTAGTATTTCCGAGGGCATGGCTCAAAAGCAGGATATAAAGACGGCTAAAGTCGATCAGCTTTTCGATGCTTTCATGCGCCGCGGCGATTTGCCCGTGGAGTTTAAGGTGAACGTCTATCGAACCAGCGCGACCGGTCTCGGCCCTCACATCGGTACGATCCTGGTGCGGAATTCCTTCATAAAGATAGGAGGCCGCAACGAGCCGGCGCTCATCGTCAAAGCGAACCTCGCGAATCTGACACCCGGCCCCCACGCCTTTCATATCCATGAAAATCCCGATTGCGGACCGAAGGCGAAGGACGGCGTCATGGTTCCCGGCTTGGCGGCCGGCGCCCATCTTTTCGCTGAGTATGAGTATAAGACCGGAGGCATAAAGCCGGTGACGCTGATCTGCAAAAGCCATCTGGGAAATTTGCCGAATTTGCTTGTGAACAAGAACGGCAACACAACGGAGGAGATCGTCGTGCCGCGGCTGGCCTTGGCCGACATCGTGAACCGCTCGATCATGGTTCACGCGAGCCAAGACGATGGTTCGGCGAGGGAGGCCTGCGGCGTATTCAAATGATGCGATCGAGGCGATCCCGCTGCTAAGCTGCGCTTTCGTCCGCCGCCCGGTTCAGCCATTTGAGGTATAGGGGCCCGAACGCGTGCGCCTGCCGGATTTCGAGATAGCCCTCGCGCGCCAATTCCAGCGTGGCGCCGAAGCTCGACGCGGTCACCGTCTTGCCGAGCAGGGGCGTGGGCTTGAACTCCTCCAGGAAGCGGTCGAGCGCGGCCCAATCCGGCTCGCCGCCCAGCAGCTTCGCCAGCCGCTCGCGCGCCTTTTTGATCGACCAAACCTCGCGCCCGCCCCATTTCACCTCGGTGACGGCGTTGCGCTGGCGCTGCTCGGCATAGGCCTTCAAGAGATCGAAAATGCTTGCCTGGTAAATGCTGGAGCGCACGATGCGGATGCCCTCCGGCATGCCGCGCGCGAAGAGATCGATGCCGAGCCGCTTGCGGCCCATTAGGCTCGCCAGCGCCTCGCGCATGGCTTCGAGGCGTTTCAGCCGGAAGGCGAGCTGCGCGGCGAGCTCTTGCCCCGTAGGGCCGTCGTCCACTTGCTCCTTCTCGGGCAGCAGCAATTTCGATTTCAGATAAGCGAGCCACGCCGCCATCACGAGATAATCGGCGGCGACCTCTAAGCGCAGCGCCCGCGCTGCCTCGATATAGTCGAGATATTGCTCGGCAAGGCGCAGGATTGAAAGCTTGGTCAGATCGACCTTCTGGCTGCGCGCCAGCACGAGCAAGAGATCGAGCGGGCCTTCGAAGCCGTCAAGCTCAAGAATGAGCGCATCGTCATCGTCCCCGGCCGGCAGCCGCTCGGGCGCATCCCAATCGCCGGCCGTCATGTCCGCTTGCTTGCCGTCCCCGTCTTGGCTCACGTCCGATTCTCCGCTTGACTTGCTAAGCTGGCATTTGTTGGCCAGCCAACGAATGCCAGCTTAGAGTCTTTTGTTTCCGCAGAGTTTTTTCCTAAAACCGGGAAGGCCACTTTTGGGAACCCTGCTTGCCGCGCAGTTTGCGCGATTCATGCGAGCGCGGCTAGTGCTTCCGCGCGGGCTTCCTCGGCTTCCTTGGCCTCGAAAGGCTCCGGCTCCTTGAGCATGGCGAGCGCGGCCTCGAAGCGCCTCAGCCCAGCGCCTTCGAGATAGGGCGCGGACATGGCGACGGCGGCCATCTCCTGCATCTTGCCGTTGCAATGGAGCGCCAGATCGCAGCCAGCGGCGAGGCAGCTACGCGTGCGCTCTTCAAGCGTGCCGGAAAGCGCCCGCATGCTGAGATCGTCGGACATGAGCAGGCCCTCGAAGCCGATGAAGCCGCGAATGACCTCGCCGATGGCTTTGGCCGAGACCGTTACGGGCGCGTGCCTGTCGATGGCCGTGAAAACGACATGCGCGGTCATCGCCATCGGCAGAGTTTTCAGGGCGCGGAATGGTGCAAAATCGGCCGCTTCAAGTTCAGCGAGCGGCGTATCCACCACGGGCAAAGCGAGATGGCTGTCGGCCATCGCCCGGCCGTGCCCCGGAATATGTTTCATCAC
>Ga0074046_10001365_pt1 | contig 22148 bp, 14 predicted proteins | sample BogForMeECP23OM3_FD_94441 | JGI IMG/M metagenome (GOLD analysis project Ga0074046, IMG submission 94441) | Bog forest soil microbial communities from Calvert Island, British Columbia, Canada - Bog Forest MetaG ECP23OM3 | ecosystem: Environmental > Terrestrial > Soil > Wetlands ...
CGTGCGCGCTGGCGGTCGTGATGGTCACGACTTGAGAAGTCCTTTGCGTTTGTGTGATTGCCACTCCAGCAAATGAGGAATTGCCTGAGAGATTCACCGGCGTGCGAAAACTCAGCCCGACGACGGTGTTATCCGTGAAGTCGTTGGTAGACTTCAGATCGCCAATCTGTAAGCAGGCGCCGCGCCCGAGGCAGTTCAACGACGTCCCGTAGCCGCTCAATGCCGATTGGTTCGAATGCAGATAAATCGTCCCGAAAACGTTATAGGTGTTGATGGAATGCGGCGTCCCTGGACCGTTCGCCGGAACCGTGACATTACACTGGCTGTTCTTCCATGAGATCGGGTCGACGCCGCAAGCCGCATTCAACGTCTCCTGAATGCCAGAAGACGCCGAACCTATCGTGTATCCAGGCGCATAGGAGAACACGGGAGTGAACGTAATAGTCCCCGCCGCTGCTCCCGAAGTACATCCCCCGGCGGTAGCAATCACGCTGACTGCCTCACTGCTTCCTCCTCCGGAAACCAAAACCTGATACCCCGATCCACTCGTTGTATCAATGCCAACCGGACAAGGAGTCAGAGTCACCTTCGCTTGCGCTCCGCCCGTCAACTTGCTTGGGATTGTCTGTTTCCAGTTCAGCGCCGTGGACGCGTAGGTGATTCCTGCCGGAACACCTTCGCCACATGAACTTTGCGTGGGGTTCCCGGTCAGACAAGTGGGTGTGTTCGTGAGTCCCGGCCCTGACAGGTCGGGATGTACCGATCCACTCATCAGACTGGCCTTTTCTAAATTAGAAGACAAAGCCCGGCCGCTAATCCCTAGTGACAGCAAGAGCACCGCAAACGCTATGCGTCGCATCGAAGCCACTCCTCTCCAAGTGGATGGATTGTTCGCTCCCCAAAAAACGGTGGCGATGCCGCCATTGTATTCCGGCCAAGACTCCACGACTCGGGTAGGCTTCGTCCCAAGAGAGTGGAGGAACTTCGATCCATCCTCCGCGTCAAGGGCAAACTGACCGGGGAGCTGATTCGGGGTACCAAAGGCTGCCACGCCGGGCACGCTTTCATCTTGGGCTATGCTCTCGCTAGCTTGTTCCGTGGATGCGCAGTAAGATTTTCTTCAACCCGTTTTTGCCCACCCATTTCCCGAGGGTCATAGTTTGACCAAAGACTCCACTAGCGGGTTCGGTTTCTTTCAATTCCGTTGCCACAATTGTGGGCGTGATGTCGGTTTTCCCTCTCGTCCCCGGACATTTTCAGAACGCTATTTCCTACCCCTGTTACTTGTACGGCCTGTGCGCTGCGGCGCATGTTTCCGGCGAAGCTACCGGACGCTGTTCACACTACTAAACGAACAAGCCCGAGTCGGGAAGCGATAACAGTTCCGGCGGGTCGTCCCAGTCGCTGTAGGCTCCATTTGGCATATGACCTTGCAGCGAGCGTTGGCCGCACTTCTTGCCCAGGCAGAGCTTGAGACCAGCACCATCGCTGCAAGGGCCTCTCACTGCGAAGGCTGCAGCGAGCGCACGCAGTATGGTGTCTGTGCAATTTGTTCCCAGCCGGTAGGTGGTCGCGGGCACGAAGGACATGAAGTGAGGACCAGCTTTGCATGGGCATGGGCAAGGATGTCGTAGACCTGTTGGCGCACTTCCTCGGGAGCGTCCCAGAATTCTTTCGAGCCGTGGTTTGCGTCCATGATCTCGGCGACGATTCGCAGCTTCCCCAAGCGGGCCCAAAACGCACCTGTGCCGTCACCGATGACCGCGACCTTGTCCCCAGAGTGAGCCCCCTTGTGCCGAAGTTGCTCGGCGGCGATGACGTCTCGCCACGCTGAGTCTGGCCCGGTCCCTCGGATTGCCATATGGTTCATTGCGACGCGAACCGAATAATCCGCCGTGCCCAGCGCCATCACCAGAAACACCGCAACTGTAACGTAGGCAGCACTCTTTTGAACACCTGGCCTAAGTCGCACCGCCGCAATCAACGTGAGAAACAACAGAAGAACAAAACCGCCCAGATAACGATCATCTTCAAGCAGAGGAAGGTAGATCCCCATGCCGACAATCGACGTCGCGATGAATGGCCACATTTCGCGCAAAGCGGCCAACCATAGCTGGCCACTAAACAGCGCCAGCGCGATCAACCCGGCGACTAGCTCCGGTCGGGCGCGAAGCAACAGCCGGGCCTCGCTCGGAACTGTACCCGCAAGCACTTCCACTTGAGGTCTTAACTTGAAATGCCACTGCAGCCCCTCATTCCAATATGACGGGTCAGTCCAGGGCGGATAAGTACCCACTACTGGTCCGTCAAACTCAAAGATCGGAGGGTGCCGCAGCAGTTGGCGTGTAGGATGAGCGGGTGTTCCACTGCCGGGGACTTCTCCCTGCCAATTTCTCCAGAACGTCCGGGGAGCCACATACCACGCGTAATTCGCCTTTCCCGAATCACCAAAGGTGAACCGGCCTTTTTGCTGAGATAGCAAGAAGATCAATGGGGCGGAGGCGCATAGAAAGACCAGACCCGCCACAGCCATTCCACGTCCCCAGCCGGGGCGCGAGCGTTTCCATAGATAGCCAGCGCCGAGAGCTGCAAAGCCTAGTGGGAACAGTATTGTTTTAGTCCAGTATCCGAGGGCGAGGATCACGCCAAACAGCGCGAACTTCCAAAGCGCATCGTTCTGCTGCAGGTGCAGCAGCATTCCTGTGATGAGGCAAACGCAGGCCATCACGGCTAGATCCGGTGAGACGGCATACAGAGTTTGCACTTCCAAAGCAATCCACCAAAATATGGGATAAGCTAAGAGAACCAGCGCCCACTCTGGCAAAGCCTGTCCGTCGTCGGGTGTTGCGTCGGAGGTTTGTTCCCTGCCGAGTGCAAGCAACGTGTGCAACAGAAAGCGAAAAGCAAACAGCGCAGCGACAAAAATTCCAAAGTTGACCAGGTGAACCAAAGGAAATTCCCACCTCGGCGAAGGCTTCGCTAACCCAAGGACAACCCCGAGTGTCCATGGATACAAAGGGCTCCACCATGCGTTCACGGCATTCGCCCAATCGCGACGAAAGAAGGAGTCCCCCACATCCAAGTAGGACATGCCATCCGGATTCATCGAGTAGCGGCCGACCCACGCGTGCAAGAACCCAAGAGCGAGGCTCGCAAACATGAGAGTGCGTTCGAGGGGAAACCGGGCGGAAAGACGATTTAGCATCAGGAACCCATCCAAACTAGCAGTCGCCGAGGGAGTCTTCTTAAATAACCGGGCTCACTTAGCCGCCGGATGAGAAAGTATTCGTTGACCGGGCGATCATCCTGCAGAGCGGGTGCTTTCTGGTCTTCTTGAAGAATACTGATCACGGGCACCTCTTGTTCTAGGACAGCCTGGAACTGCTCTTCTGGCGTGGCAGCCGGCCCCCATTCCATCAGGTCGTGCGCAGCGTCCGACGGAAGACGTTGGGCCAACTGCGCAGCCGTTACGGAAAGAATAGGACTCATGCTGGCGAGAAAGTGGTATCCATCTCGCTCGATGGAGCCAAAGGCGCGAACATACGGAAAGGACTCTCCCAGTGCTCGCACAACCGACGCCTGCGTAGCCGCATCTCCGCCGGGGAGCCACTGCTGAAGAATTCCTCCGGGCCGTAAGCGTTGCTTAGCGATGGCGTAAAACTCCTTGGAGTAAAGCAAGCTGGATGCAGCAGCCCCAATCGGGGGAGGGGGATCGATCACAATCACGTCATACTCGTCCTGCGTGCGTTCCAAGTAAGATCGCCCATCGTCGATCACCACCCGAGAAAGCGTAGAATCCAAACCTACTGGCCCGTTCGGGTGGAAAAAAGAGAAGAGTCGCGGGACGCTGGGAACCAGATCCACTGCCGTGGACCGGATGTGCCAGGAAAGGGCTGATCGATGACTCGTCCCCATCCCAAAGCAAATAATCAGTGCGCTGGCAGGAGGCCGCGATAGGAAGGCCAAGGGCAGGTGCGCCATCATCTTCGTAACTGGCGTCAGGGCTGTGATGGCGATGCCATTGATCAGGAGACGCTTGCCGTGGCCCGTTCCCGTGGCTATCACGGTCGCCGTGCTGTCGCGCAGGACTTCGCGCGGGGCAAACTGCTGCTCAAACCCTTCGGTAAGAACTGCTAACAACAGCGATGCGACCGCAAGGAAGGCATATCCCACGAGGTTTCGAGACCGCGTGGAACCCCGCTCGAACGGACGGAGGAGCAAACCGGCAATAAACCACGGTAAGGCGAACAGGCAAAGCCCCCATCGCTCTCCTGCCAAGGGAAGGAGCACGAATCCGGAGACGAGGGGACCGATCACACACCCGACAATGTTCGTTGCGTAGGCACTACCGGCAAGGTCAGGATCACCCAAAGAGTACAAATCCACAATCATCGGTGTCACAAACCCGACGATGGCGGAAAATGGCACGACCCCCAAAGCCACCCGAAGGAGAGGGGGTAGCGGCAACCTGGGATCGACAGTCAAGAACGGAAATAAAACGGAAAACCCAAGTAGGGCCCAAAGCAGACGGTCATTAAAATTCTGGGCCCAGTTTCTGCGGCGGTAGACCCACGATCCCAAGTATGTCGCAACGAGATACATGGCAAGGATAATCGCGAAGGCATAGACGAAGGTGCCCACCGATGGGGTGTAAAGCCGAATCCATATGATCTCGGTACCCATGCTCGTGAGTCCAGTTCCAAACAGCAGCCAGAGCAATCTCTTATCTCTGTCGTCGGTTGTCTGCACATTCCGGGCCTCAGGTCTACGAGCGGACTCAATTCGGCATGCACGGGAATGAGTCAGCGTCAACCCAAAGGCGCACGCGGACAGCGAAAAATTCAGAACCGCTCCCACATACAAGGTGCGATGAAATCCGAGAAGTTCAATCAACAACAAGGGAAGGATGGCACCCGCGACGGCGCCTAAGACATTTGCGAGGTAAAGATAGCTGAATGAACGGTCGCTCCGCAGGCCAAAACTATTCCTGATCGCTAGCATGGCAAAAGGGAATGTCGCTCCCATGCATGCGCACCAGGGAACCAACGTGATGGCGATCCACCCACCGGATGACAAGTAGTGACCTGCGGGAGACGAGAAAATTTGGCCGATAGCTTGTTGGAGTAGTTGTTTCCCCAAAAAGAGTTGGAAAGGCACGCTGAGAGCTGATAATCCAATCAGCAATTCGGTCACCGCGTACAGGCGCAACGGAGGGAAACTGATCCGATCCTCATAACGACGAATGAGATATCCTGCTCCCCATGAGCCCAGACCCAAACCAATCATAAAGGCTGACAACACGATGGAAACCAAAGCAGTGGTTACACCGAACTGGGCCATCGCGAGACGAAGCCAAACGACTTCATAGAGGACGCTGCAGAAACCGGACACAAGAAAGAAAACAAAATACCAGATCATTCCTTGGAATTGTACCGGGCGTCTCAGTTTAGCGCACTTGCTCCCCGGCACTTGACCGAGCCCAGCTCGCTCACCCGTGCACTAGCGGAGCCGTGCACGCACCCCGCCCCGCTAGCGCGCGCCCCGGCCTCTGGGTCCAGGTTTTGTGTGGAAATGGGGGGTGTAGCACTTTTGCCGTCGCCATACACTACCCCCTCAAGCTCTTGACGGGGTAATACGCACGGAGGGGATTTTGCTCCACCCCCCCACCACTACGGAACTGGACCCAGGGGCCGGGGCGCGCGCGCGGGCGGGGAGTGAGGCGGGATGGGGGGGCGTGCTCGCGAGTGGGCGAGGCGGGGGCGCTGGCTGTGTGGGACGTTATCCGCGTTTTCTTCTGGTCTTTTTCTTGAGGACATCCCTTGCTGCCAGTCTGGCGAGCCCAAGGAGAATCCCTGAGTTGCTGAGAATGGCATCAGGCCACAGCGCGTTGGCCGCTTTTTGAAGGATGGTGAAGTCTTCGGGACTCATTTTCACGTTGACCTGGATAGTACGCTTTCCGCCGATTTCCATCCTTCGTATCGTTACGTCGGTACTCTTTCACCGCAACGATACTATTAGTATTGTTGGTAGCAATATAAATGCACTCGGAAATAGCGATTAGCCGGTTCCCTGGGGCGTTCGTAGTAGCGATCCCTTGTGGTTAGCGCGGATCGGATCGAGAATCATGCACTGCGTTCACTGCGGTAACGAAATTCCAGAAAGGCATGGCTTCTGCTCTAAGTGCGGAAAGCAGGCCGGAGCAACGAAGCCCGCTGTCAGAAGTGGCTACGTTGTGGCATTGCTCGTGGTTTTCTTCGTCGGGTTTGGTCTAATAGCGTACTTCGTCCGCGCAGACAAGGCTGCAACCAACATGCAGCCGAACACATCGCCGCAACCAAGGCCGTACACCGAAACTATAGATACTGCCTTCACGGTCCCGCAGCTTCGTGACAAGACTTACAAATTCGCGATTCCGGCGGGAGCGAGAGACGTAATGCTGCAGGGCCATTTCACTGCGACAGGTGGAGCACACAACGACATCGAAGTTTGGCTTACGAGTAACGACGGGTTTGTGAACTGGGAAAACAAGCATCCCGTGACGCCGATCTACAGCAGTGGGCGAGTCACGCAGGGCACTCTTAGCGTTTCTCTCCCGTCTGAGGCGGGGACGTACTATCTTATCTTCAACAATCGCTTTTCATTCATCTCGCCGAAGGCCGTGCAAGACAGCGTAAGCCTACAGTACAAACGTTGATTCAAAGTAAGGGAGAATAAGTCATGAAAGCGATTCTGATTACGCTGGTGCTGGCCGGAATGGCCTCGGCTCAAAACCAACCCCGAATCTTGCTTGCAGTCAACAGCCATGGTGATACTTCGATTGCCCGACACCACCAACTCGCGGAGATGACGAAGGATTTCCAGGAAAACTGCCCGGATGTTCGCATAGCTGTGGTCCAGAATCATGACCCTGGAAAAGTGAACTATATCGTAGCGCTGAATCGCGTCCAGATCGGCTTATTCACCCAAACCTACGAAATGAAAGTCATCAACAAAGATGACAACTCACTGCTGGCTACACGAAACAGAGGCAAGATCAGGGAGGGCGTCACGGAGCTTTGCAATCTCATCATGACGGATTGGCAACGACCCCAACAGCCCCAAGAACCTGCTCCGGCTGCTCAGCAACAGCAACCAGAACAGGAGCCCCAGGAATCACAGGCGGCACAAGCGCAGGAGCAAGCAGGACAGGGACAGGATCAAGGAGAGCCTCAGCAGACTCAGGCAGAACCTCAGACTATCCAACTGGGACAGACTACGGGCCAAGTGCGAGCCGTCCTAGGACAGCCAGACAAAATCGTCAATCTTGGTGCCAAGCAGATCTATGTCTACAAGGATCTGAAAGTCACGTTCGTTAGCGAAAGGGTGTCCGACGTACAGTGATAAACTGTCGGGTGTCCGGCCTTTGGCCAAGAAGCATATCCATAATTGACCGGATTCCGAGTGAAATTGTGATCTCGACACAGGTGGGGCATACTCAGTTGCGGGCCAGACCATCTTGTCCAGTGGGGTGTATCCGGTTCATCGCGGGTTTATTCTCCGGTTCCGATTCCCATTGTTGAAGCACTTTCACAACTCTTGCCAGCTTGCTTGCGCGCACCGGCTCACGCTTACAGATTTTCTCTAGCGTGTGCTGATTCACTCCCCGGCGTCTGAACTCCCGTTTGGAAAGCTTTGCGATCCGCGCTAATTGTTCATCGGTCGCAATTGCATTTCCTTTGCGCTTGTACTCGATGGCTTTGAAATCCAACAAACTCAAGTCTTCGCCCTCTTCCCAGTGCTTGTCGGATTCTTTCCCGATGTAAATTGGCGGCCAGTTTGCAAGTACGTGCGCGCGTTGCAACAACCCGCGCGTATCGAATTCGCACGAATTTCCGTCCGGTCCCAGGCTCTTGGCTTCAGGGTGATTCTGGTACGCGTCCAGAAGCATGAAGAAATTCTTTACCAGTGCGCGGCGACCGTCGTAATCGTCTGTGAGTTCGTAAACGCGAGATTCGCAATCGTGAATGTTGACGCACTTCGAGCGCATCCACCAATCCCGCTCGGATGAGAATGAAGTAATCAGCGTGAATTTGTTCGGGTCCGTATTTTGCGGATATCCGAAACGGCAGATTTGGGGCAGCATCATGAAATTGTGCGGTCTCGTGAGCGGACATTTGGCAAGGTTTTTCAGAGCGTGATGCGGGGTGCTGAGGGTCAACCTCATCATTACTGGAAGGTCGAACCATGCAGGTTTCGTGCGCTCCAATCCGAGAACCCCACGCACGATCCAGTTCCAAGCCTCAAATATCCACTCAGGGGCTTCATGGTTCCATCCCTCGGGTGAATCCTTCGGCGGATGAAAGTAGCCAAGACCATGCGCTTTAGGCTCCACGATCTCGATCTCGTTATGACTTTTCGTATAAAGTGCGTATCTCTTCGCAGCGATGCTGTGACCGAATAGCTGGCGGCGTTTCTTGTTGTGGTCCCAATTCAATTTGTGAACTTTCAGGATGGGGCCTGGAACGAGCTTGCGATCATAAGGATTGAGCGGCTCGAATCGGTCAACGATGCACTGCACTTCACCCCTTGAAATTGCCGTAATCGGGTTTGCTCCGTCCGGCATGGCGATTTGCTGCCTGTTCTCGGCAGAAACTATGGCCGCGCTGTCGGTATCGCAGAACAGGTAAGTTCCTCCGGCATCCGCTATGCACTTTTCGAGCATCGCCAGGAGCAAGCGTCCACCGGACGTAATGAGCGAAGCGATGTGAGGTGCAAACCATTTTCCCGGCTCTTCTACCACGTCGGAAGTGGTCTCAAAAGATTCTTCACCCGAAAACAGTTTTAACTTCGTCGAGTAGGATTCGTTCGGGTTGAGTTCCACGAAAAGGCCATACGATCCGCTGTTGGCGAGAATCTTCAGCCAATAATGGAGCGCCGGATTCGATTCATTGGCTGCTCGCTGTTCGATGACATGCTTAAAAAAGCCGTGCTTTTTGGCGTCCACGTTCACCATGCTTCGCAGGGACGTGGATTTCAGTGCGGTTTGTTGCCGGTGCGGAACCACCCGGATTGCTTTGTCGATGCGCGGGACTTTTCCAGTTAACAGAATGGATGCAATGATGTCGGGCCCTGCAAACCAGATTGGTTCCTTGCTGGTGAGGTAATTGATCCCGATATTCTGAGTTGTGCCGTTGTAGACAGTACGTACCGGGAGAATGTCGCTATCGGGATAAACGAGCGCAAAAAACTTGAACTTCGGCCAGAGTTTGCGATCAAAGCAACGGTCACACGTAATCCGCGAAAGAAGTTGCTGCACTTCTTTAGTCGCATCGGGAAATCGAACCTTCTTTGCTATGAGAACGCTCCAATTGTCCAAGAGTTCGTTTACGGTTGGGTACTGCGACATGAAATCCACGGGGCAGACTGGTACTTCCCAATTGCGGATGCGGCACTCCGCGCGTCCCCCGAAGTAGCTCTGCATGAAAATGCCAAAGGCAGAATCAGCATCCTTAACTTTTTCGCTCGGATGCAAAATGTTGAGCTCTTCTAGGTACGCCTTCGCCACACTGGCTGGACTAAACATTCTGTCGGGGCCGGGTGCAATGGGATGCAAATCGTACTCTTGTTTCGCGGCATTGAGCAGACCTACCGTGGCTCGCACGTCCTGTCGGCAATACTCAACCTCTTCCAAATCCACACGTCCGCTTGGTTTGTGGTCCAACTTTCCGGGAATGTTGAATTCCTTGCATCCCATCTTTAACGAATACGATCTGTTGCGAAGCGCCCAGAGCAGAGTACGCACGTCCAGGAATCGTGCGGCAGGCCAGAGTTCTGCTTTGTTGCTTTTTTCCCCCGGCTCGGACAAGGGTGCTCGGGTCGAATGGATTATTGCCGTCTTGCTGTTGAGCGCTTTGATGACAACGCGCGGGAAGAACTTATTGGCTTTATGCTCACCAGTTTTCGGATTGCGCCACTGCGATAGGATGAGCGACCACCCGCCGTTGTTCGCGGTCTCCCAATCCAGAGCAAGCCTGCTTAAATCGAAGCCTGAATTGAAACATACGATGAGCGCCTTGGCTTGAATCGCCACGCCGACCACTTCGCGGACAAACTTTGAGCGAGAGTAAAGACGCAAATGGGCGCAACCGTCGTCTGTGGTATCGGGTTTTGTGCTTCTCGCATACTTGCGGAGCAAATTGAATTCTTTCGCGGAAAGTGCAGTGTCATCGTGAAAGATTCCCTCTTCGAGAGGGAGGTACTCTCCATTCCGCAATTCGCAAAATCTCCAGAAGGCGAACGTCAGCGTTTGGCCTGCCATGATGCGCGATTCGCAATCGAAAACAAGCGCATAGTTGGGCCATTTGGGTTCGTTGTTCTGGCGCGAACCATCGCGCTTTTTCTTTTCGAGCAAAACCGTGTGCGCTCGAACGTAAATGTCTTGCGGTTTAGTTTCGGTCATTTTGCCTTACCTCCATTTACTTCCCGTTTGTATCCGCTCGATTCTTGATACATCCGTCGGATCGACAGTCCAGCAAAGCCGCCCAGTTGCGGTATGAGGCCGCTAGCGCATCAAAGAGAACAGCCGAGGCTCTGAGCATCAGCGCTATGAGTTTGAGTAGATTTGTCTCGGGGCGCATACTCACCCCTTCACTTGCAAGTCCCTCCGTAATCTCCCTGTGGCAATTCAGGCAGAGCGTCACGATTAAGTCCGGATCGTGGGCTTCCCCGAATATGTGATGGTCCTGAAGGAGACGATTTAGACGATCTGCTGGGATTCCTTTTGCTTCAAGCCATCGCCGCGTTACGAGAGTGAGCGATTCCAGGCACGCATAGCCGCAGAAAAGACAAAAGGCATCGGTTCCAAGGCGATCTTCCCTCTGGGATTTCCGCCGCGCCGTACGGATTGGAAACAGGTCGCTCAGTCAGCACCGCCGTTAAATGTCCGATACAGGGAGAAATCGGATAGCGCGGGTTCGATTGCCGCGATAGCGCGTCCAGCCGTAACTAGTTCCACACCGGCGATTCGTTTCCCGTGCCAGGGCGCAAGAGCATCGCGCTTCCCGCGCAAGTAGCGTCCCAGGTCACGAAGATAGAGACCGAGTTGTTCACGTTCCTTGGAGGAGCGCGTTTTGACGGCAACGGAGTTGCCGTGTGCATCGGGAAGGTAGAGCGTTGCTGCATAGCGGTCGCTTTTCGTGGCCCGGAATTTTCCGTTAGCTTGTTTCAGTGCCGACGGAAAGTATTTCTTGACCGTTTCTCGTTTGACGCCTTGCAGCCTGGCGGCGTGGGTCAACGAAAGGTTTGGATCGTGGCGCATGGCCGCGAGAACGTGAAGCGCCCTGGTCCTGGCCTCCGCAGATCGTCGTGGAAGACTGGCGGATAAAATAGTTCTAGACCGGATGGTCGATTGACTGCGGGCGTTAGATGCAACCTTGCTCCGGGTTACCTTCCCGCGTTGTCTGCGAACCATAACGTTACCCCCTACTACCTTGTATTTAGACATAAGAGGCTGGAACACGAAACGAAGTAGTTGGTGGCTCTCCATGAAAGACGGGGACCAACTCACGAGAAGGAAAGCAGTTAGCGGGAAATGGAGCGGAAAGAAGCTATTCTTAACTCAACTTAACTTGGGGACTTTCTAAGACCCGTCGGCAGCAATTTCATTGCGTCCTTGCGCTGTTTGCTTAGCCAGGCTTCAAATGAATTCGGGTTGCGGCGGTACCATTCGGTATAGGAGGGATATTTTCCGCCAGTTTTCTTGGGGACTTTTTCGTCGAGATACTTGGCGACAAGTTCTGCACCCAGACGATCTGACAAGGACAGCAAATATTGTCCGCGCGTCACCATTTCCTGCGACTTTTTCGACTTCTTTTCTGAGAAGGCGGCAGGGCCGGGCTGCTTGATCCAGCGGGAAATGATTGAGGCTCGCTCGTGGTGGTCGGCGTCCTGAAATCTCCGCAGACCTATGCTTGCCCACTTCATGGAATATGGGTCTGCTTGGTCGCACCAGTAAATGTGACCAGGGCGCAGAAGATCCAAAAAGCTGGCGAACCTAAACAAGCAGTATTTTGGATAATGAGAGTCGTTGGTGCGCTCGAAGTCGGGGCATCCCTCCGGTGTCGCTATCGCGCGGTCGTGGAAGATAACGCTGGTAATCGGTGCAAATTCCCTGAGAAACAGATCATAAGTTGCGGGCTCCAGCGATGTCTCCAACAGGCTCGTTAAGGCCGCCAGCGTTTCAGAGTCACGGCTATCGGTCGCACGATCAACAAGTGTTCGGAGATCGGTCTGCTGAATAAACTTCACATCCTCGCCATCTCTGGAAGCAACAAGCCACGACTGAAATTGATCTTCATAGACTCGGTTGCCGTCTGGAGTTTCGCAGTGGAATAGTCTGAGAGACAGGGGCATTCTGCGGATACCTTAAACGCAAAGGTAGCACGCTACGCAATGCCTAATCCGTGGAACCACTTGACATCCACTCCCGCGCACTTTTGTGCCATTGCGCCATACACGTCTAACTTATAGAATCAACATGAGTTAAGCGGGCTGCCCGCCTGTTGGAGCAGACGAAACAGCCCTAACCACCATAGGAGGTATGCTCCAATGGCAGCTTCGCACACCCTACCGCACTCGCACGCCATCCGCAAATCTGGCGTTATCGTTCTCAACGGCTATGGAATCCGCGTTCAAGTGAATGCCGGTCATTTGCTTTTGCATGATGGAATCGCAGACGATCGCCGGACCATCCGCCTGCCTCGTGTAAATCATGGCCTCAAGAGGCTGGTCATGATCGGAAGCGACGGCTTCATTACCCTTGAGGCCCTTCGCTGGCTTGCAGATCAGGGCGCAGCGTTCGTGATGCTTCACCGCGACGGCAAGGTGCTATGTGTGACCGGACCCGTTCGCCCTTCGGATGCACGGCTGAGGCGTGCTCAGGCTCTCGCCGCTCAGTCCGACACCGCTCTCCGAATTGCGCGGGAACTCATCGACAAGAAGCTCGCTGGACAAGAGCAAGTTGCGCGCCATAAGTTGTTAGCTCCCGACAATGCCGACGCTATTCATCGCTATCGTTCTGAGCTAACAGAAGCCGACACACCGGACAGTGTGCGCCTGATCGAATCCCAGGCAGCTAGCGCGTACTGGGCTGCGTGGCGCGGCCTGCCGGTCACGTTTCCACGGAAAGATGAATTGCGAGTGCCTGCCCACTGGCGTGTGTTCGGTGCACGCATTTCGCCGCTTACGGGATCACCTCGGTTAGCGGTGAACCCTCCCAACGCAATTTTGAACTACCTGTATGCTCTTCTCGAATCGGAATCGCGGTTGGCTGCTGCCGCTCTCTGCCTTGACCCTTGCATCGGAGTGCTCCACGTTGACGCACCCTATCGGGACAGCCTTGCCTGCGATCTCATGGAGCCGGTACGCCCACAGGTTGACGCGCACTTGCTGGACTGGATTTCCCGCGGACCGCTCAAGAGAGAATGGTTCTTTGAACAACGCGATGGCAACTGTCGCTTGATGGGGTCATTCGCCGCCCGGCTCTCCGAGACTGCCCGGACCTGGGGTCGTGCCGTCGCACCGTTTGCGGAATGGGTCGCACAGACTCTGAGGACGCCGCACCGCAAACCACCCAACAAAGATCAGACCGTACCGACACGTCTGACTCAACGTCGAAGAAGCGAGGGCAGAGGAAACGAGTTCGTTCCAAGTTCGCCAGTTGCACAACGCCCTCCGAAGATCTGTGCCGTTTGCGGGGTATCCCTGAAAAGAGGCAGGTATTGCGGTACCTGCGCAACCGAGGTGTCTCGGGAGAAGCTCATTGCGTTTGGGCCAGCCGCACGAGTTACTGCACAGTCTGAGAAAGCCCAAAGTGCCCGCACGGAAACGCAAAAGATACATGCCGCAGAGATTCGGTCTTGGATCGATTCCGGAGGCCAAACCACAGTGGATGAAACTACCTATCTAACGAAGGTTCAGCCCAAGCTTGCTTCTGCGACCGTTTCCTCAATCTCATTGGCTCTTCGAATATCGGAGCCCTACGCTCGCGACATCCGCGCGGGGCGACGCCGACCGCATCCGAGGCATTGGCAGGCGCTGGCGAAATTGGCGGGTGTTGCGAGACGCTCGACTGCAGGTCAATGAGTAGTGCCGATTTTTCGCCGACCGACACGGAACGGGAGGCCAGCGGATTGCATCTTAGCGTAATGACTTGGTAACATCCCGCAGCAAGTTGGTTTGCGAGGTATTGCCCCCTGTCACCTTTAAGGCAGCTTCACGCGCGAGCAGCAAGGCGCTTTCTAGACACGGGTCGTGGGCTAGCCGCAAGTCTTCTTCAGTGGGCACGCACCTCACATCCGGGACCACACCGCGGTCCTCCAAAGCCTCGCCATCGGGCATTACCGCCTTTGATACAGTGACAGAAACCCCATAAAAAATGAAAGAAATAAAGCGATCGCGGTTGTAACCAGCGCGGCCGTAAGAAGAGCCGGCACGATTCACCTTTCCAGCGGTCCCGTCTCCCACAATCGTCGCCCGCTTTTTCAATTGCAGGGCGCGCGCGAAAACCTCAGCGGTACTCGCCGAGTGGCTATCGACGAGAATAAAGAGGGGAGCGGTTAAATTAGGATCTCTTGGTTTGGCAATGATTTCTTCTTGCTTATTGCGAGAAATCGCTGCCGCTAATTGAGTCCGGTCGGACAGAAAATGCCCCGCCATCTCCTTCATGGCGTCCTCTGAACCGCATCCGTCGTCCCGCAGGTCAAGAATCAAGGAGTGCGCCTCCTTTGCCTTCTTCAGCAAAGAGTCTGCCTTGCCCGGTGTCACCATGAAGCAAGGAAATCGGAGGTACGCAACGCCTCCACTTTCGAGCCGGACTGTACCCTCCGTGATCCGGTGTTCTTGCTCCTTGTTGTAATCCTCATTTAGTTTCACTACATCTCTGGAAAAGGTTTCCCACTCCTTGCCATTAATCGCGAAATCCCTCGGCGCTGCGCCGCCCCGGACGATCTTCAGCTTGAGTGTCAAGCGGGGATTAGTGCGTTCGAAGTACTGTGCCTCGTCGTCAAAAGCCTTGCGGGTGGCTGCAAAATCTTCGACGGCGACAATCTTGTCGCCCAGTTGCAGACCCGCTGCTTCCGCCGGACCGCCACTAATAATCTCGTAAATGCGAATGTCATCTCCAAACGCTTTCGCTGAAAAACCAAAAACTACCGGCCGCCCCAGTCGGAAGAAATAGGTGTGGGAGTCGCTAAGACGTGCGAGTAATCCTGAAATGGCTGCTACCGTTTCTCCCTCATTGTCCGCTCGTCGTATGCGCTCCCGCGCAACTTCAACGCCCGCCTTCCAATCGAGATTCTTCAACGTGGGATCGTAGTAGTTCTGTTTCACCAAATCCGATACCGCGTTGAGGGTCTCCATCATCCGACTACGCATATTATCGATGTCATTTCCTGCGTGAGCCAAGGGTACTAACGGCGAGATGATCGGCGTCGTCATCGCGGCGACAAAGATGACGAGCATCGCAGATCGGATTCGTCGGGATCTTGTCATTGCTTCCTTATCGATGTACCACCTCGGGTCGGGGTTGGTTCGGATGTCCTGGTACAGAGAAGCATACTCTGCGGAGATAGTTGATGTAACCCGGCGTTCATACCAACGAATCGCAGGATTGCTGTCAACGTTCCCGCCACTACAAACACGGGAGATTACTGCCCATCCAACTGGAATACAACGGTAATCTGCGTTTCAATTTTCACAGGCTGACCGTTGAGCAGGTAGGGCTCATATTTCCATTGCTTGACCGCCTCAAGGGCTGCCGGAGCAAGAATGGGATGGCCAGAGACAAGAGTGAGTTCTTCGACGTCCCCTTTCTTGTCGATCACGGCACTCAAGACAACCTGGCCTTGAACCTGACCCTGTAGCGCAGTTTCAGGATATTGGGGCGGAACTTTCTTGGTGACTAAGCCTTTTGAGACCCCTTGCGAGACGAGCACTGGCAACGGAGCCGAGTTAGGGCCGCGATATAAGCTTGGTCTAGAGGTGCGTACTCCGCGGGTGATGCCTCCTGAATCTAAGTTATCTTCTCCATTCATCACGCATTTTAAATTCGGCTGATCGTTTCGGAACGTGATCTGCTGAAGCGAACTCGCAGCCAGGTTTAGCTCTTCGGGCGACTTAGCCATGACGGTTTCACCGATGTAGTACCCCCGGAATTTCGTAAAAACCATTGCGGCGTACAGCGTACCTCCGCTCACTGTCTGCCTGTAGTCCGCGCGAAAAAAGTACTTTCCTCCGTAGTTGACGGCATAAGCATCTTTAACCATTTTCCTGTTTCTTGGATCAAGATTGATTTGTCTGTGAGCGGAATTGGCAACAAATTGCTGAAGGGTCGGTTCGAAAGCGGTCGCGTCGTGGGCATTCAGAGCCATCATGTTTGTGAAAAGCCCTCCCGGTTGCTGCTCAATCGTTAGCAAGACAAGCGACACGATGGAACTGTGCGTGGCTATTACATCAGTGCCAACGACATGTGTCCTCAATCGCCAACCTTCGGGTATGACGAACGACAATCCGAGGCACTCGTTCGAGTACACATTGTTTGCAATGCTGCCATTTTCGAATGCCAACGTGTCCGTAAAAACGTTGCCGGTTTGCTGTGCCAGCGCTATTGCGTGCGACAAAATGGACATGGCGACCAAGTAAATCCAGACAAGCTTCACCTATTCCCTCCCGCGATATGCGAAATGACCGGCCTCGATACCATGGTGCCGCTAGCATGATGACACTTTCCGCCCTGGTTGTCGTTAACAAGGCGTTTCCACTCGTTGACCCGTTGTGAGCGCAATCGCGATATTTTGCCAATTGACAATCTTGCCTTGCTCCGCTCCCCCTTGGCGAATACTGCACAGCAAGATGTGACCTATCGCACTGACGCGACGAATTCATTTGTGCTTACATCACTAAATTCCGCCTCTCCGAAGAGCAGTTCACACCAGTTGGAGACAAAGCACCCCCTGAGGCGAATGACCCGAATTCTGGCTTGGGGTGAATTTATGAGCAAAATGCACCGCGCTCGGTTGTACTGGACCCCAATATGGCAGACTCTTGCTTTGGTGCTTCTTCTGGAACTGATCGGGTGTGGCGGCGGTTCTCAGAGCTCGCCGCCCCCTCCCCTGCCTCCCGATTTCAATTTAGCGGTCAGCCCGCAAAGTCAGTCCGTGGACGCTGGCAGCTCAGCTTCGGTTTCCTTGTCTGCGACCGCACTTAATGGCTTCTCGTCACAGATCAGCGTTCAGGTGACGGGAGTTCCAGCCGGTGTTTCTGTATCTCCGACCAATATCACACTGGTGCCGGGCACACCGCAGCAGGTAACGTTTAACGCCGCTGCCAACGCAGCGAGCGCCAGCGCCACCGTAACCTTTACTGGAACCGCTGGGTCCTTGTCGCACACGAAAGGATTGAGCCTTGCCGTGAGCGCATTGTCAAGTGGATTGCCGGTTCGCACGCGCTACCTGCGAACGGATGCGACCACGGAATACTCTCTTTGGATAAATCAGCATTGGATTATCTATCACAAAAACACCGGGCATTATTTTGTCACCGATCCGTCGTCGAACCAGATCATTGTCATCGATGCTGCCTCGCAGACGGAGATCGGGACCATCGGGGTTCCGGGAGCTTTTGGAATCGACGAAACGCCCGATCAGACGACCCTCTATGTCGGAACGCTGATCGGGGATGTCTACGCGATTGATCCGGTTGCAATGGCTGTGAAACAGCGCTATATCGCGTCTGACATTGGACCGTCGGGATTTCCGGCGCAAACCGCCCTCGTCCTTTCGGATGGCCGCTTGGCGCTGTTAGGGGCAGAGAACAGCGGTTTGACCCCTATTGCAATTTGGAACCCGACCGACAACTCCATCACAATCTACGGTGCATACCAAGGCACTCCGTTTCCGTGCGGCGCCGCTTATGGCGTTATCGGTTTTACGCTCAGTGTGGATCGCACCCAGATCATCCTCGGAATTGGGAATACTCTGTGTGAAATGGACGCAGCAACTGGAACAGGCATCACCGCAGTTGAGACTTCACTCCAGGCAGGCTCCCTATATCACATTCTTAGGACGCCGGACGGGAAGTACATTATCCTGTCCGACTATCCCACCGGCGCGGTTGTATTTGACGCACACACCCTCTCGGTCGTAGAGCAGTTTAACGTCCTTGGCGACACCTCTGCCGCGTCCGGCTTTTTTGTGAGTGCGGATTCGACAACTTTGTTCATTCCCGGCGACCCCGAAACCGGACTCATTTACGCCTATGATCTAGCAACCCAGCAACTCGTGGGCTGGGTCCCCAATATTTTTATCGAGCCTACCAGTGGCGGATATGAGTACGGCCCCATTGATAGCCCCTATCTTCTTGCGACCGATGGTACGGGTCTTTTTGCAGGTCCTCTGGAAGAGGGGATCGGTTTTGTCGACCTTTCTGTTCTGCAGACTGGGCCGGTGGGCACGCAATTCAACCATGCATACGCGAGTTCGGTGAATCCAGCGACGGGACCTATCTCCGGTGGTACGGCAGCCCAATGGTCCGATGTAGGTCCGCTTGCTGCGCTGAAGAGCATCTACTTTGGCTCCAAACAAGCGACCGCTATTTCCGCAAATCCGCAAAACGCCTTTGTCACCATCAATGCCACGAGCCCTCACGGTAAGGCCGGGCCAGCCGACGTCTACGCATTCACAACCGATGGCGGAATGCAGCTTCTTCCTGAAGCCTTCAGTTATGGACCGACGATCCTGGAAGTCACGCCCAATATGGCCACTGCCGAAGGCGGCGGAACCGGATACATCTATGGATATGGGTTTGGTCCGGTTAACTCAAATACGATTCCGGCCAACCTGCAAGTTATGGTTGCTGGCACGGTAGCGCAGATTACGAGTTTCACTGCGAACGCTTACAACCTTGGGTATCCGCCGTTTCCGTTGCAAAGTGTCGCATACACCATCCCGCCGGGCGGTAGCGGGTCGGCAGTCAATGTAGTCGTCAGCACTAGCTCGGGAAGCACGACGGCAACGGGAGCGTTGACCTATCTCCCGTCCACGCAGCCGTTCCCTTTAACAGGATCGACGCTGGCCCAGGGCATCTACGATTCGTACACCGATCTCTACTACTTCACCGACACCAGCCAGATCCAGGTCTTTTCGCGAACCCAGGGGAAATGGTTGTCGCCGATCAGCATTCCCGCCCCGCCAGGCACGACGCAGAGACTGTGGGGAATCGCACTTTCGCCGGACGGCAGCAAGTTGGCTGTTTCTGATGCCAACGCCGGAGCCATTTATCTTCTCGATCCCGCGAACCCAACGTCGATCAAAACTTTCATAGTAGGGTCGCAGAGCCCCTTTATCGTCAACCCCTGCGGACTTGCGGTCAGCGACGCGGGAAACGTGTATTACATGGTTTTCGTGATCGGGCAAGGTGGCGGGGCCGACCAGTTCTTCAAGCTGAACACAAACACGAAAGCCATTACCAATTACGGCATTGATGGTCCCGGACTGGGTTCGCAGGACGTCTATCTGCGAAACGCAATCAGCTCCGACAACTCCCGTGTTTTTTACAACGAGTACGGTCAGGTCTTTAGCATCAATACGGCAACCGACAGGTGGGTAGAAGCGGTTGACGGTTACACTTGTTGCTACGGCAACTACGAGTTGGCCCTCTCCAGCAACCAAACCCAGCTCACCGCGAGCTTCTACATATACGACACCCACCTGAACGGCGAATCGTATTACGCGCTGAACGATCGTGAAATCCTGAACATCACATACGTTTACCACGCCAAACTCAGTGCAGACGGCCGGCTGCTCTTCCAGCCGTCCACGAATGGCATCGATGTGCTTGACGGCGACCTCGGCAACTTGCGAAATCGCATCTCCTTGCCTGTTGCACTCTCGCGTAACTATGATGCGCTCGTGGACGACGGTACGGACAACGTCCTGATTGCCATAACCGGCACGGGCAACGGAATCGCAATCATCGACCTCACTTCAATCACAGAGCCGCCGCTGTTGCCAAATGAACACCGGCTCGATTTGCAACCAAACCAAATCGAAAGCCACTCCGGTGGACCAACCAGCGGACGTTCAGACGTGAAACATCGACTCCTACAACGGTCCCATGTAGTCCGCCACGCTACTAGGACCGTTCTGCCGCATATCAAGTAGCCGAGCGGTGATCTCACTACGCTGTGCGGGAAGGACGGGATATCCAATGCTAGGAGATAGTCCTGGTAGTTCCCCCGGGAGTTCCTGACATTCCCCGCGCCTTGATCGGCTTGGATCAGCGAGTCTCCGAGCGGATCACAAGCTATCTGGAAGTAACTGTCGAAACCATGCGATTATTTTCATTGGGGCCTGCCCACTCTTGCGCATCCCGTCCCCGCCCGCGCGCGCGCCCCGGCCCCTGGGTCCAGTTCCGTAGTGGTGGGGGGGTGGAGCAAAATCCCCTCCGTGCGTATTACCCCCTCAAGCTCTTGACGGGGTGAGAACACCACGGGATGGAATATGCACCCCCCGGCGGTTGATTTCGGTTCCGTTTACGGGCTGGTCTTACCCAGCATTGATAGTGAACTGAAAAGGGTTTTGTGTAATTGCCCCGTTAGCGGTAGTTGAGAATTCCTACTCGGCGCTGGATAGCCTATGCCACTACTGCAGTTTCGCGTACTCGGCCTTGGCTTGTTTCAGGATGGGGATGTCGGGGTCGGCGTCTTTCCAGAGCGTGAAAAAATCCTGATAGGCGGTGCGGGCTTTGGCGGTGTCGCCCTGCATGGCGTAAGCGCGCGCCAGTCCGAGGCGGGCCAGTGCACCCCACGGAAAGTTCGCCACCAGTCCTCGGTGGTCTATGAATTTCTGAAATTCCGTTGCCGCTCGGTTGCCGTCGTGCAGCATGAGATAGGCTTCTCCGCGCAAATAAACTGGACAGAGGAATATAGCGCCACGCGTCGTTTGCCCGAGTTCTATCGGGATCGTCACCTTTAATAGCTCGATTGCCCGGTTCGGGTCCTTGCGTTCCAGGGCGATCCCCGCCCGGATCGTGGGCAGCCAATACCTCTGAACCAGCGTGTCCAGCGGGAAGGCTTTGTCGAGTTCAACCGCCAGCTTCTCCGCCCTTGCCGTATCACCTGCCGATGCCAGAGCCAGTACCGCCATCGCTGGCACTTTGCGGTTCGGGGCCAACTTCACCGCCGCATTGACATCGGCACGAGCCTGCTCCCGATTTCCCGATTTCACTTCGCGCAGCGCTGCTACAAATAGGTATTGAGCGGCCCTTTGGTTGGCGTCATTATGCTCGGCTGAATCCATCGCCCGCCCGGTCAGTTCGCGAGCGTTCTTCAGCTTGCCATACCAACCTTCCGTGTCCGCTTGCTCGGCCTGCACGTAGTCTCCCGCACCCGGCTTTCCTATGGCGACCGCGACCTGCTGCGCCATCTGTGCCGTATCGCCCTTCAGAAACGCCACCTGGTAGCGCCAAAAAGGAAGGGCCTCGTTCTCCAGTTTGCGTTCCTCTGCCTGCTTGAACACCGCCTCCGCTTCATCCAGCCGATTGAGGACCATGTAGTTTTCGCCGAGGTTGATAGAGTTGTTCCCATTACTTGGCGCCAGTCGCAGCGCCTCGCGGTTCTCCTCCAATGCCTTTTCCAAGTTTCCCAGATTTCTGTAAATCAATCCCAGCCATCTGTAGGGCGTGTCGTCTCTCCGGTAGGTCTGCTCCCACAGTTCGTAGGTCTGCGCCGCCTTCTCTAGTTCGCCGGTGTTCATTAAGTAGAGTCCTTCAATGAAGAACCGCTCCTGCTCGCTCACCTTCTCCCGAAGTCCGTATGCTTTACGGAGATTCTCGTCCGAGCGCGTATCCTCTTCGAGGCTGCCGTAGGTGATCGCCATCCGGGCGTAGGCCATGGCGAAATTCGGGTCAAGTTCCACCGCCCGCTTGTAGAAGGGGAGCGCGGCGTCTACCTCGCTCGCATAGTACGCCTTTACTCCCAGGCTGTAGGCTTTCAGCGCCTCCAGCGATGGCGTGGTCGCTTCCTCCACCGGCGTGGTGTACTTCTGCACCGAACTGAGCGACTCGCCCAGCTTGCTTCGCAAATTGACTGCCGCAGCGTCCAGAGCCTTGAGCAC